>Ga0233438_10003077_pt1 | contig 15726 bp, 12 predicted proteins | sample SI_123_September_FD_182720 | JGI IMG/M metagenome (GOLD analysis project Ga0233438, IMG submission 182720) | Seawater microbial communities from Saanich Inlet, British Columbia, Canada - SI_123_September2016_10_MG | ecosystem: Environmental > Aquatic > Marine > Inlet | place: Canada: British...
GTGAAATAGCGGGCTCTGCCTCTATTTTAATTGCTTCTGAAATTATGTCGATTACTAATGAAGGTAATGGACTCATGTTTGGAAATATCAGTGGAGTTCCACCAACAGAGGTGGTTATTATTGGTGCCGGAATAGTAGGAGAATTTGCAACTCGAGCAGCTATAGGTCTGGGGGCAAATGTTCGTGTTTTTGATAACTCGATTACAAAGCTTCGTGCATTGCAAGCCAATATTGGACGCACTGTTTACACTTCTACAATGCAGCCTAAAAATTTGCAAAAGGCACTTATGCGCTGCGATGTTGCCATTGGGGCAGCCAAAGGGAATAACAGGGCTCCTATTTTGGTGAATGAAGCATTGGTTGAACAAATGAAATCCGGATCTGTTATTATTGATGTCAGTATTGATATGGGTGGATGTTTTGAGACGAGTGAAGTCACTTCTCATGACAAACCTACTTTTGTAAAACATGATGTAATTCATTATTGTGTTCCTAATATTCCGGCACGATACGCAAGAACCTCTTCGGTATCAATAAGTAATATATTTACTCCTTATCTTTTAAAAATTGCTGAAGATGGTGGAATAGAAAATTCACTAAGATTTGATAATGGATTAAAAAATGGATTGTACTTTTACCACGGTATTTTAACGAATAAATCTGTAGCCGATTGGTTTGATTTAGACTATAGCGATGCCAACCTTTTAATTTTTTAAAATATTCACATGAAACTAGTTTACCGTTTTGGTTTTTTCTTTGGAGGCTTCTCTATTGGACTCGTTTTTTTAATGTTTTTTTTAAGCGGAAAAAAAACAAGTTGTGCCTATGGACCTGATGCAAGAGTATTGAAAAATATTCAGATCAAAAGAATTCAATATTCTGAAGCCGTTCAACAACAACTAAAGACCAATCAGATTGACACTTTAACACTGCATTCCGTATTTAAGGGAGCTGATATTGACTTCGGGAAAAGTGACACCAAATCAGTACCCTGTAAAACATACCGTGTTGTAGGAGACATCTATGAAATGGATGTTGAAAATTGTGAACGAGTAGCGACCATTAAAACACTCATGATTCGTTAGACATTGCGCCTTTTCTTTTCTTTTTTTATCAAAGAAAGCTCTCGACTTGTTTGTCCTGCAACAGACGTGTTTTCTTCCGCTCTTCTAATAAGGTAAGGCATCACGTCTTTAACAGGACCAAATGGCACGTATTTAGCCACATTATAGCCTTGTTTTGCTAGATTGAAACTAATATGATCACTCATTCCATATAGCTGACCAAACCAAATGCGGCTGTCATTGTTAGAAAGATGAAATTCCTTCATGAGTTTTAATGCCAATAGAGAACTTTCTTCGTTATGAGTTCCAATAAAAAGATGAATAGAGTCTAGATTAGAAAGAATATAAGTTATAGAGTTGTCAAATAGTGCGTCAGTAATTTCTTTTGTGTCGCAAATAGGCGATTTGTAGTTAAGCTCTCTAGCGCGTTGCCGTTCTTTTTCCATATAAGCACCTCGTACAACTTTAAACCCAAGTTTAAAATTGTTCTTTTTGGCTATGAGATGAATTTTCTTAAGATATTCTAATCGGTCCCAACGATAGGTTTGTAATGTGCTGTAAACAATTAAAGTATCTGTATTAAAAGTTTGCATTAACTCTAAAACAAGCGCATCTACTGCATCTTGAATCCAACTTTCTTCTGCATCAATAAGGATTTTTACATTATTTAGTTTCCCTGAAGCACAAACTTTATCAAAACGATTTTTGATACGCTGCCATTCGTCGTTTTCAGATGTTGATAATGGTTTTTTTTCACTTACTTTTTGATATAAATCAAAACGGCCAAAAGCACTGGGTTTAAATACGGCGATTGGCAAGGCTTCTCTGTTTTTAGAAAAATCAATAAGATTTAAAATAGTTTTAAGGGCTAAATCAAATTGATTTTCAGCCTCTTTTCCTTCAACCGAATAGTCTAAAACACTGTACACCTTACTGGAATACATTTTATCAATTGTAGAAATACAATCTTCTTCGTTGACACCTCCGCAAAAATGATCAAATACAGTAGATCGAATCAAACCCTCGACAGGTAAATGTGCTTTAAGAGCAAAATTAGTAGCAGCTGTTCCTATTCGAACGAGTGGTTCAATAGAAATCATTTTAAATAAAAAATAGGCCCGTTCTAATTCTGAATCGGATTTTAAATGAAATGCTATTTCTGTATTATTAAAATCTACAGCCATAATAATTGATTTAGATGTTCACAAATATATTTAATAGTAGTTATAATATTTATAAATTTCTACTTAATTTCACGTTTTAATATTTTGATCGCCTAATTCATGAAATCCATACAATCCACATCGTATTCCATTCATTTTAATGAGACTTGTTATGAGAAATTAAACACCTACTTGAAAGGTACTAATTTTTCTAAAATATTTCTATTAGTTGATACAAATACGCACATCCATTGTTTGCCTAGGTTTCTTTCAAATATTGATGTCAATATGTCTTTGGAAATCATAGAAATGGAAGCCGGAGAAATACATAAAACACTAGACACTTGTACCCAAATCTGGCATAGTTTGTCTGATTTAGATGGTGATCGACAATCACTAATCATCAATCTGGGTGGAGGTGTTGTGACTGATTTGGGAGGGTTTGTAGCGTCTACATTTAAACGTGGCGTCTGTTTTGTAAATGTCCCTACTACACTCCTTTCTATGGTTGATGCTTCTGTTGGTGGAAAAACAGGGTTAGATTTAGGAGTTATTAAAAATCAAATTGGAGTTATTAATTTTAGCGACATGGTGTTAATAGATCCTTTATTTCTAGAAACACTTCCTGAAGAAGAAATACGCTCAGGGTTTGCAGAAATGCTAAAACACGGACTCATCAAAGATGCAGATTATTGGAATCGTTTATGCAGCCTGAAAGAATTAAATATTTCCGATTTAGGAAATTTAATTCATGAATCTGTGACTTTAAAAAATGAAGTCGTAAAACGAGATCCAACTGAGCAAGGGGAACGAAAACAATTAAATTTCGGACACACTTTAGGCCATGCTATTGAATCCTATCGTTTAGAAAATGAAACCCTTCAAACATTATTACACGGAGAAGCTATTGCTATTGGAATGGTAATGGAAGGCTATTTATCAGCTAAAACTTGTGGACTTTCCGAAGAAGCACTAACTAAAATCAAAAAGACGTTCAAGGCTATTTACGGCTCAGTAGATTTTACCGAAAAAGACAAAAGCTCAATAATTGAGCTTTTGAAATATGATAAAAAGAATTCTCACGGGCAAGTTAAATATGCACTGTTAGAATCTATTGGATCGTGTGTGGTTGATATTATTGTTGATGATCGACTCATTGACGAAGCTTTTCTGTACTATGCTTCATAAACCTGTTTAATCGTTCATATCATTAAAAATAGAATGCATCAGTCGCTTTTTATCGTTGATACTTTCTTCTAGAGAAATCATTGTTTCCGTTCTGTAAACACCTTCAATTTCATCTAGCTTAAATATGATTTCTTTTGCATGAGTTGTGCTTTTTGCACGGATTTTACAGAAAATATTAAATTTACCAGTAGTGATATGTGCAACCGTTACATGTGGAATTTCATAAATACGTTCTAATACAAACTTTGTTTGAGAAGTGTTTTGTAAAAAAACTCCTACGTAAGCAATAAAAGAATATCCTAATTTTTGATAGTCTAAAGTCAGAGAAGAGCCTTTGATTATTTTAGCATCTTCCATCTTTTTTACTCTTACGTGCACTGTCCCTGCTGATATCAATAATTTTTTTGCTATATCTGTGAAAGGAACTCTTGTGTTGTCAATCAACATATCTAATATTTGGTGATCGATTTCGTCTAATTTTACTTTAGCCAATTTGTTTATTTTCATTATTGTTAATACTCAGTATAATTGCAAATTTACTAAATTTTAAATAAAAAATTAAAGGTTATGTTAAGTTATCGTTAACTAATAGTGATTTTTTAGTCAAATTTATTAGTATGAAATCGATTTCGTGATTTTCTGAGATTACATGAAAATCTGGATGTGACACCTTTTTAAATTCAGCATCAATCTCTAAATGACCGTGTTTTTTATTTAAATTTCCTACAAAAACAACTTTAGGTTTAAATGAAATGGTATTGAAGTCTAACACCTCTCTATATTGTATTCCTACATCATTGAACACTTTTGGTTGTAATGGGTCAATAAGTGCATTTCTTATGATGATATCGTAAAATAATTTACCATTTTCAGGGATTTCAAAATAAGATTTAAAATTGACTCCAGTAATTCTGTTAAACGAAATACAATCAATAGCACTGATAAGGGCTAAAGCTATATATTTTCGTGTTTTTTCTCTATTATAGTCTTCAGGAAAATGTCCAGCTTCAAACAAAACAGTAGGCGTTCCAAGGCTCTGAAAATAATCACCCACACAATTATCGTTGAATCCATCGTCATAGCGACCAATTTGATGGGGCAAAAAAGGCTGTAATGCCTTGTTCATAACTTGTATGATTTCCATTGATTTTTGACGGGTAACGGATAAGGATCTTTCTTCGTTTTCAGAAGGAGACAGGAAGCTAATAACAGCAGAATTATTTGTGTTTCCTGCACTAAAAATGGTACGTTGACCATGCATATTGAAACAAAAATGAGGTTTAAAGTTATTGTAAGTAGTTCTTAATATTTTACTTTCAGATTGACTTAAATCTTTTGCATCTCTATTAAGATCGATTTGACGTCCATTTAATCGCGTATAAACTTCTGCCCCATCTGGATTAAGGATTGGAATTATAAACAGCGTACAGGCTTCTAAAAGAGCTTCAGAATTGGGTAGCTCGAAGTAATTAAATAGGTCAAAGAGTGCTTTGGTGGTTGTGCTTTCGTTTCCATGCATTTGCGACCATATCAAAATGCGCTTTGAACCCGTGCCTACCTGAACTCCATGTACTGGCATTCCAGTTTCGGAAGTCCCCAACAGGGATTGACAAAATTGATTTGGCAAGAAATTAAGTAGTGGTTCAATATGTGAATTTGTAATGTAGCGGTTGGCCAATGCAGTCGCCTTGAACGAAGTGTATTCCGATAAAAAGTAAGGTATATCTAACATGCTTAATTAATAACAATACAAATGTAAACATTCTGCCTTTTACATTTGTAAACAAACAAAAGGATTTCATAATTTACAAATGTAAACACTTTTTAGTCGTATTTAGTCTTTATATACAAGTTGTTCCGCACAAGGTTATTTAAATATTTATAAATAATTGTTTATCAAATAAATAAGAGTGTGTATTAAAGCTATTGTTTATATATTTACCAGTGAAATTATGTTGTTATTTGCATATAAGACATCATTGTGTTACATTTGTAAACACCTTATAGCGCTACATATGTAAACAATGATAAATACGACTGAATTTAACACGAGACTAAAAAAAATACTTGATTATTATGGCTTATCAGCTTCTGCCTTTGCTGAAATAATTGCAGTACAACGCTCTAGCATTTCACATATATTAAGTGGCCGTAATAAACCGAGCTTAGAGTTTATTACTAAAGTGCTTCATGCTTTTCCAGACATTGATCTTGCATGGATTTTAAGTGGTTCAGGAGAATTTCCTAAAAAGACTACTTCCCCACCCTCAAAGTCTGAACCCTTATCAATCCTTTCGGAGCCAATTTCTTCTATTTCTAATGAAGTGGATGCAATTGAACGGATTGTGATTTTCTATCAAAATGGAAGCTTTAAAAATTATGAGATGAATCCATCTAAATAATTTATAATACTAAATCACTTTTGTATGTTTGCATTGTTATATACTGAGGACTCCGTTTAAGTATTTAAAAAAGGGATCTAATGGAGTCAGTAAAGACTATTATTGAATTGGAAATAAAATGAAATACTTAACACTACTATTTGCTTTACTGTTGAGCAGTTGTTACGAAGTAGAACGTAACTGTAATGAATTCAAAACAGGAACTTTTGAGAGTAAAATCACCATTGATGGAGTACAATATAACTCGATTTTTTCAAGGACATCAAAGCTTCAAGTCGAAGAGTTTAATGGCGTTAAAGATTCTACTTATGTTCGTTGGATCAATGATTGTGAAATGATTTTTAAAACAATTCATCCTAAGAATCTTGCAGAACAAAAAGATATCCACCTTAAAATTTTAACAACGACTCAAAATAGCTATAAATTTGAATATGGCTATGTTGGAGATACTAATAAGCAGTTAGGTAGTGCAACACGTATCGATTAGAACATCGTAATTTGTCCCTCATCATTAACATCGTTTTCTTTCTCAGGAGCTTCAGAGTTCTGACCAGTATCTTCATTAGAAGTGGTTTCTATGCTAGATTCACCAGGTGAACTAACTGTTTGCGTTATCAATTCCTCCCCAACAACATCTATTTCATCCGCAGGAGATTGTTTGGGCTCTTCATATGGTAAAGATTCCAAAAGATCAATTTGATTGACCTTTAACTTAGTCAGTTGATTTCCTAAAGCCGACATGCCTTTTACATTGATAAATTGCTCTATATCAATAATTTGATCATCTCTTCGGTCCTTACCTCTGTCTTTAGCAAAGGATACGGAAGCGACAGGTCGCCAATCAGTAGATACAATTTCTAAAGTACTCGAAGCATGCTCAGAAATAAAAGTGTCTTCTTTATTTTCGTTTTCAATTAAAAAACGTTTCACATAATATTTCTCCTTCTCTCCATCGTAGTAAATAGCAGAAATAGGTTTTTTAGGAATCCATTTTTCCAAAACAATCATATCATCTTCAAAGTGTGCTGTGATTTCTGGAATAATGGTTTTAACCCTACCAGATTGAGTAATGACAAGTAAGCGGTCCTCCCCTCTAAATTCGCCAACTAATTCTCCACGTCCGTCCACATTGATGCGTTGAATCGTTTCATCAAACCATATTTTTCGTGGCTTTAATGTACTTACACCTTTTTCTTTTAATTCAACTCGTTTAACAGCGTGTTTGGTGACTAAATTCCCTTTTGAAACTCGTCCCTTAATAATAATATCCGCAAAATTGATATCCCATTTTAATTTTTTAATACTTCCTACTTGACGCAACAAGACTGAAACGACTTCGCCTTCGCCATTTGGGTTGGCTGAAAAATACCAAACATCAGATCCTGCTTTCCCATTGGTTAAATCATATTCTCGATCTCGGGTGACTCCTGTCACTGCAAAACGCTTGATATAAGAAGCACCTCCTTTACCGTCTTTGTAGATCATATTATAAATAGTACGCTTATCTTTTTTCTTAAAAACAGCCACATGAATAATATCTTTTCCTATAAAGATTTTACTATCCACCTTTGTAATCATCAGTTTACCATCTTGAGTAAATACAATAATGTCATCGATATCGCTACAATCACACACATATTCATCACGTTTGAGACCTGTACCCACAAACCCTTCTTTTCTATTGACATAGAGTTTTGTGTTTCTAATGATAACTTTAGTTGCATCTACATCCCCAAACGTTTTTATTTCTGTTTTACGTTCTTTTCCTTTACCGTAATCTGATTTTAAGCGTTTAAAATAATCAATTGCATAGGTAATTAGATTGGCTAAAAACCCTTTTGTTTCTGCAATTTGATCTTCTAAAGCGTCTATTTTTTGTTGCGCTTTGTCTATATCAAACTTAGATATTCTCTTGATTCGAATTTCGGTTAATCGAGAGATATCTTCTTCAGTTATCGTACGTTTTAAATGTTTGATATGTGGCTGAAGTCCTTTATCAATTGCACTAATAACTCCAGACCAAGTTTCTTCTTCTTCAATATCGCGGTAAATTCTGTTTTCTATAAAAATACGTTCCAAAGAAGCAAAATGCCATTGCTCTTCAAACTCACCTAATTTTATTTCTAATTCTTGTTTTAATAATTCTACTGTATGATCCGTAGAACGTTTCAACATTTCGGTTACTCCTATAAATAATGGCTTGTTATCCTCAATAACACAGCCTAAAGGAGATATCGAAGTTTCGCAAGAAGTGAATGCAAATAATGCATCGATTGTTTTATCAGGTGAAATTCCTGGGGGTAAATGGACTAATATTTCTACTTCGGCAGCAGTATTATCTTCAATCTTTTTAATTCTAATTTTACTTTTCTCATTTGCTTTAAGAATAGAATCAATTAATGATGATGTTGTGGTTCCAAAAGGCACCTCCGTAATCACTAAAGTGTTTTTATTAAGTTGTGATATTTTTGCTCTACAACGAACTCTACCTCCTCGTAATCCATCGTTATAATTACTAAAATCTGCTACACCGCCAGTTGCAAAATCTGGTAGAATGGAGAATCGTTTTCCTTGTAAGTGTTTTATAGACCCCTCAATAAGTTCAATAAAATTATGGGGTAATACTTTTGTGGACAGACCAACAGCAATCCCTTCTGCTCCTTGTGCTAATAACAGCGGGAACATTACGGGAAGGTTGATAGGCTCTTTACGACGACCATCATAAGACGATTGCCATTCAGTAATTTTTGGATTAAAAACAACGTCTAATGCAAATTTAGACAAGCGTGCCTCAATATATCTTGATGCTGCAGCTCTGTCACCAGTTAGTACATTTCCCCAGTTTCCTTGCGCATCAATCAATAAATCTTTTTGACCAATTTGTACCATAGCATCTGCTATACTTGCATCTCCGTGAGGGTGGTACTGCATGGTATGACCAACAATATTTGCAACTTTATTATAGCGGCCATCATCCAAGTCTTTCATTGAATGTAAAATCCGACGCTGAACTGGTTTAAATCCATCTTCAATTGCTGGAACTGCACGCTCTAAAATTACATAGGAAGCATAATCTAAAAACCAATCTTTAAACATACCCGTAACTCGGGTAATTGTTTCCTGATTGTCAGTGTTGTCATTTGTAATATCGTCGTTTTCTTCTATCATACCTCTTCTTCGATAATATCAAGTTCAACTTTTAGATTTTCAATAATAAATTTTTGACGGTCTGGGGTGTTTTTACCCATATAAAATTGGAGCAAAGTTTCAATAGTAGTATCAGAATCCAACATAACGGGGTCCAAACGGATGTCTTCACCTATAAAATATTTAAATTCATTTGGTGATATTTCACCTAACCCCTTAAATCGAGTAATTTCTGGTTTTGGTTTTAATTTTAGAACTGCATCTCTACGTTCTTGTTCTGAATAACAATAGATTGTTTCTTTTTTATTTCGCACCCTAAACAAAGGTGTTTGCAATATATATAGATGTCCTTCTTTAATAATTTCGGGGAAAAATTGAAGAAAAAATGTAATTAATAATAAACGAATGTGCATACCATCGACATCAGCATCGGTCGCAATCACAATGTTATTGTACCTTAAATCCTCAATAGATTCTTCAATATTTAATGCGGCCTGAAGCAAGTTAAATTCTTCATTTTCATAAACAATTTTTTTGGTCAAACCATAGCAATTTAAAGGCTTTCCTTTGAGGCTAAATACAGCTTGGGTATTGACATCTCTTGATTTAGTGATGCTACCAGATGCAGAATCCCCCTCAGTTATAAATAAGGTAGATTCAAGATTTCGTCCATTTTTGATATCTCCAAAATGTACACGACAGTCTCTCAGTTTTTTATTGTGTAAGCTTGATTTTTTAGCACGATCTCTTGCTATTTTACGAATACCTGATAATTCTTTACGTTCGCGTTCGGCTTGTAAAATTTTTCGCTGAATAGCTTCGGCTGTGTCAGGGTTTTTATGAAGATAATTGTCTAAATTTGTTTTTAAAAAATCATTGATAAAGGTACGTACTGTTGGAAGACCACCTCCCATATCGGTTGACCCTAATTTGGTTTTTGTTTGACTTTCAAATACGGGCTCCATAACTTTAATAGCAATGGCAGATATAACTGATTTTCGAATGTCAGAGGCGTCGTAATTTTTACCATAAAACTCACGTATAGTTTTTACTAAAGCTTCTCTAAAAGCAGCTAAATGTGTCCCTCCTTGAGTGGTGTTTTGCCCATTAACAAAGGAATGGTATTCCTCGCTGTATTGAGTTTTACTGTGTGTGATAGCGACTTCAATATCTTCAGCTCTCAGATGTATGATTGGATACATCATATCTGTAGAATTGGTGTTATCTTCTAATAAATCTTTTAATCCATTTTCACTAAAATACTTTTCACCATTGAACATAATGGTCAAGCCTGGATTTAAATACACATAGTATTTAAGCATCCGTGCCACATATTCATTTCTATATTTATAATTTTTAAAAATGGTTTCGTCAGGGACAAAGGATACTTTTGTTCCTTTGCGTCGTGTAGTGTCATCTAGTAAGTCTTGGTGATTTAAAACACCAGATGAAAATTCTGCAGATGCGGATTTTCCATCTCTAGTAGATTCTACTCTAAAAAATGAAGACAAAGCATTAACTGCTTTGGTTCCAACACCATTAAGACCTACTGATTTTTTAAAGGCTTTAGAATCATATTTACCACCGGTATTCATTTTAGAAACTACATCTACAACTTTTCCTAAAGGGATACCTCGACCATAGTCGCGTACTATAACTTTGGTTCCTTGAATGGAAATTTCAATTGTTTTACCAGCTCCCATTACAAATTCATCGATAGAGTTGTCTAAAACTTCTTTTAATAAAATATAGATTCCATCATCTGCCGAAGACCCATCGCCAAGTTTTCCAATATACATACCAGGGCGCATGCGAATGTGTTCCTTCCAATCAAGGGATCTAATATTATCTTCTGTGTAATTTGAATTTTGACTCATAAATTATTTCGCGACAGGACGCTAATATAGTACATCAGCATAAAAAATAAAACCTTTAAAACACAAATTAATTAACAAAAAAAAACCAATGTTGTTGAGAACATTGGCTTTCAAATTATTAGTGGTTTTTTCTACACGTTAAAAAGGAAATGCATGACATCACCATCTTTTACTGTATAATTTTTTCCTTCTACTCGCATTTTCCCTGCCTCTTTCACTTTGGCTTCCGACCCATAACTCTCAAAATCTTCATATGCAATAACTTCTGCACGAATAAATCCTTTTTCAAAATCAGTATGAATCACTCCGGCAGCTTGTGGTGCAGAGCTTCCTATATTGATAGTCCATGCACGAACTTCTTTGACACCCGCTGTAAAATACGTTTGGAGTGTTAGTAATTTGTACGCCGAACGGATGAGTTTTGCCGAGCCCGGCTCTTCCAGTCCAATGTCTTGAAGAAATAGTTGTCGTTCTTCATAGTCATCTAATTCATTGATATCAGCTTCTGTTCCTACTGCAAGCACCAGTACTTCTGCATTTTCATTAGAAACGTTGGCTTTAACCAAATCTACATAGGCATTTCCAGAAACTGCCGATGCTTCATCGACATTACACACATACATAACAGGCTTGTCTGTAATAAATTGAAGAGGTTTTACAAATTCTAAATAGTCATCATCAGAAAACTCAAGAGTACGTACAGAAATCCCAGCTTCTAAATTTTCTTTGATTTTTATTAAAATGACTTCTTCTTTTTGAGCCTCTTTATTACCGGTTCTAGAAGCGCGTTTAACTTTTTCAAGTTTTTTTTCGGTAGTTTCCAGATCTTTCAATTGAAGCTCCATATCAATGGTTTCTTTATCTCTGATCGGATCTACCGTTTCATCTACATGAATAATATTGGTGTCATCAAAACAACGCAATACATGAAGAATGGCATCTGTTTCTCGGATATTTCCTAGGAATTGATTGCCTAAGCCCTCTCCTTTACTTGCACCTTTAACAAGTCCTGCGATATCTACAATTTCTACAGTTGCAGGAATCACTTTTTCTGGTTCAACCAGTTCTTCTAGTTTTGATAAGCGTGGATCCGGCACATTGACCACTCCAACATTTGGCTCAATAGTACAAAAAGGGAAATTTGCACTTTGTGCTTTGGCGTTTGATAAACAATTAAAAAGGGTCGATTTTCCAACATTTGGCAATCCTACAATACCTGCTTTCATTTCTTAAAATTTGATTGCAAATGTAACTATTTAATTCAATATTTTATATGGGGAAAGTTTAAAGTTGTAATAGATAATGTGTTTATTTTTTATAATATTTTAATAAACAACTATGTAATGCAAAACAAGTTATCAAAAATTATAATACCTGAGTCACAAAACAAACAGCAGTAAAAGTGGTAATTAATTAAATACCTTCTATAGATTTTTTGTTTTACGTTTAAAATTTCAATATTTATATATGGATATAATGTAATTTAATTTAATTATTTATTAAAAAAATATTTAGAATTATCAACCAATTGTTGATTATTATCTTAATTATTTAAGGATTTCTTATTTTAATTAAAGTATATTTGTTTATTAACAAACTAAACAAACTAAATAAAATGAAAAAAATTTACATCCTAATACTAGCCTTGGTTAGTATTAATTTTGCAACTTCTCAGGTTACCGGTAAGGTTTCAGGAGCAGATGGTACTCCTATTACGGGAGTTAATGTCGTTGAAAAAGGCACAAGCAACGGAGCAATCTCTGATTTTGATGGAAACTATGAAATCAATGCAGCTTCAAACGCAACGCTTGTGTTTAGTTATGTAGGTTACGAAACTCAAGAAGTTGCCGTAGCAAACCAATCGGTCGTTAATGTGACCCTTCAAGATGGTTCTTCTTTAGACGAAGTTATTCTTGTTGGATCGCGTACAGCACCAAGAAGTAATGCAGACTCTCCACTTCCAGTGGATGTTTTACAAGCAAAAGAGCTTTCCAGTACTGGACAAGCAACTTTTGATAAAGCATTACAGTACAAGATTCCATCATTCAACACGGTTCAAACACCTGTAAATGATGCGACTTCTTTATTAGATCCGTATGAAATCAGAAACATGGGACCTAGTAGAACGTTGATCCTTATTAATGGAAAACGTAAAAACTTAAGTGCATTGTTATACACACAAACCTCTCCAGGTCGTGGTGAAACAGGTGCTGACATCTCTGCAATTCCAACAGATGCTATCAAGCGTGTTGAAATTCTTCGTGATGGTGCTTCTGCACAATACGGGTCGGATGCAATTGCTGGGGTCATGAACATCATCTTAAAAGACAACGTAACTGATGGTTCTGCAACTTTAAGAACAGGAATTACTTCTGAAGGTGATGGTGAAATGTTAGGCGTAAGTGTAAATAATGGAACTGCTATCGGAGACGATAAAGGATACATTAACTATACTATAGATATGTCTAAAACAAGTTTAGCCAACAGACCAGGTACAGTAAATGCTGCTGGTGAAGCTAACGATTTTGGTGCTAATTTAGCTGATGTTGAAGAGTTTTTATCTCGTAAACCAGATGCAGGAAACATTAATGGTTCCCCTGAAACTGCAGCTTCCAAATTTTTAATTAATGGTGGATATGATGTTTCTGATAACACAGAATTATATTTTAACGCAGCTTATGTGTACAAAAAAGTAAATTCTTTTGCGAACTACAGAACTCCATACTGGAGAACAGAAGCTGATTTCCCTTACTTAGCTGATTTTTTCCCTAATGGACCAAATGGTTCTTATGATGGTTATGTACCAACATTTGAAGGCTTATTAAATGATTACAATGCTACGGTTGGTCTTAAAACAACTGTAAACGACTGGAATGTTGATTTAAGTTTCACAACTGGTGGAAATGCACAAACATACAAGGTAAATCAATCTCACAACAGAAATGCTGTATTTACACCTGTTTACAATCCTGCTACAGGAGTTTTTGATCCAGTATCTTTATACCAAGAGAACAGTCAACAATCATTTGATCCAGGTGGAACACGTTTTTCTCACAATGTAGGAAACATTGATATCAACAGAGTACTTTCTGATAAAGTGAGTATTGGTATGGGAGCTGAGTTTAGAAATGAAACTTTTGAAGTGATTGAAGGAGAACTAGCATCTTACGATGGTGGTGGTGCCGATTCATTTTCAGGAAATACACCACAAAATTCTGGTAAATTTAACCGTTACAACTTTGGTGGTTATTTCTCTTTAGATTATGATGTATCTGACGCTTTCTTATTAAGCGGTACAATTAGAGCTGAAAACTATTCAGATTTTGGTGATGCCTTTGTTTACAAGTTAAGTTCTCGTTTAAAATTAAATGACAAGTTAACTGCTAGAGCTTCTGTATCTACAGGATTTAGAGCACCAACCTTACACCAGATTTACACACAAAAAGCGCAGTACAGCTTTGTACCAGGTCAAGGAATTCAAGTTGGTGGTTTAATCAACAATGTTTCTACGCAAGCAAAACTTTTAGGAATAGAAGATTTAGATGCTGAAACTTCTAATAACTTTACAATTGGTTTAGGTGGTAAATTATCAAATACCTTAAGCTTTACACTTGATTACTACAACATTGCAGTACAAGACCGTATCGTATTAGGATCTGAGATTGGAGCTACAGGAGATGCTTCAAATCCATTGGACATATTACTTACACAAAACAACTTGAGTGATGTTAGTTATTTCTCTAATGCTCTAGATACAAGAACCTCTGGTCTTGATGTTGTAATTAGCAAAAAAGATATCAAATTAGGATCAGGAATGCTAGATCTTAACTTATCTGGAAACTATACCATTTCAAACGAAAGAGAAGGTGATGTAAAAGATATTGCTCTTGTAGCTAATGCAGGTCAGTCTGTTGTAAATGCAACTCAAGAAGCTTTATTCTTTACATCTAGACCTGAAACAAAATGGATTTTAGGTGCTAATTATGAAGTTGGTAAATTCGGATGGAGTTTTAACAACACGTATTTTGGTAAAACGACGTTCAAGCAACAAGGAATGAGTAGTGACTTAAGAACAGAATTTACTCCTAAGGTTGTTACTGATTTAGGGATTAACTTTAATGCAACTGATAAATTAACAATTGCTTTAAACGTTAACAACCTATTGAACGTTCTTCCAGAATGGGAATTCAAGGCAGAAAATGCTGCAGGTCAAGCAATGATTAATGACACTACATTAAACTCTTATGGAGTTACTGATATACAAGAACAATCAAACTTAATTACTTTTAACCAACGTTATTCACAAATGACTTACGATGGTTACCACTTTAGTCAATTAGGAAGAATGTTTAACTTATCATTAAACTACAGATTCTAATCTATAAACTAGATTGAAACAACCAAAAAAGCCACGCAATTAGCGTGGCTTTTTTATATCATAATAATTCTAAATTATTCAGGATGCATAAAGCGTTGTTTTCCTAACAACACTTCTTCACTCTCTACATTATCATCATCAGGCACACAACAGTCCACAGGACACACAGCAGCACACTGCGGCTCCTCATGGAAGCCAACACACTCGGTGCACTTATCGGGTACTATATAATAGAGTTCGTCGCTAATAGGTGTTTGAGCAGCATCTGCATTGACTTGCTTACCGTCTGTTAATACCAAGTCTCCTTCAAGACTGGTTCCATCTTTGTAACGCCAATCGTCAGCACCTTCATAGATCGCTGTATTAGGACATTCAGGCTCACAAGCCCCACAATTGATACATTCGTCAGTTATAATAATCGCCATAGCTGTATTTTGAGTATATATTACTTAAATTTGCATGCAAAAATAACTCCAAAAATGCGGTTAAACAAATAATGGATCACAA
>Ga0233438_10003081_pt1 | contig 15713 bp, 11 predicted proteins | sample SI_123_September_FD_182720 | JGI IMG/M metagenome (GOLD analysis project Ga0233438, IMG submission 182720) | Seawater microbial communities from Saanich Inlet, British Columbia, Canada - SI_123_September2016_10_MG | ecosystem: Environmental > Aquatic > Marine > Inlet | place: Canada: British...
AAATGGACAGTAGATCACCCAGAAGAATTTTGGTCAAAGTTTTGGGATTATTCAAAAATAATAGGGGATAAAGGAAAAGAAATAATTAAATATAATAAAGTTTTTAATGAAACTAAATTTTTTCCAGACTCTAAGTTAAATTACGCAGAAAATATTCTCAATAAAAAAACTTCTGAAGTCGCAATAAATTTTTTATCCGAGAAAGGATTTGAGGAAACAATTTCTTGGAATCAACTTTATAATAAAGTTTGCAAATTTTCTAATTATTTAAAATCTCTAGATTTAAAAAAAGGAGATCGTGTTGCAGCTTATGTTCCAAATAAAATTGAATCTATCATAAGTTTTTTAGCTTGCGCAAAAAATGGCATAATATGGTCATCGTGTTCCCCAGATTTTGGAACCCAAGGTGTTGTAGATAGATTCAAACAAATTGAACCCAGTATTTTAATTACTAGTGATCACTACTTTTACAATGGAAAGAAAATAAATATTCTTGAAAAAATTGAAGATATTTTAAAACAAATACCATCAATAAAAAAAACTTTAGTATTTGCATATAATAAAAAAGAAGAAATGACACTACAAGGTCATGTAAATTTTGATCAAGTTTTAGAAAAAGCAAATTTGGATGAAACTTTTGAGAAGTTTGAATTTAATCATCCTATCTATATTCTTTATTCAAGTGGCACAACTGGAAAACCTAAATGTATAACACATGGAGCTGGAAACGTTTTAATTGAGCACAACAAAGAATTCATGCTTCATTGTAATATCAAAAATAATGATAGGTTATTTTATTACACCACTACAGGATGGATGATGTGGAATTGGTTAGTAGGTGGTTTAGCTACCGGGTGTTCAATTTTCCTATTTGATGGCGCACCTGTTTATCCAAAAATAGATATCCTTTTAGAATATTGTCAAAATAAGAAAATCAATCTCTTTGGCGTAAGCGCTAAATATATCGATCATTTAAAGAATGAAAAATATAGTAGTAAAAATTTAGATTTAAGTTCAATCAAAATAATAACATCAACAGGCTCACCCTTAGCCGAGGAAAGTTTTAAGTACGTATATGACAATATAAAGAGAGATGTTCATCTTGCGTCTATTGCAGGAGGAACAGATTTAGTTGGTTGTTTGGTTTTAGGAAACCTTTACTCAAATGTATATATGGGAGAAATTCAAGGCCAGAGCTTGGGTATTGATGTGGACGTTTTTACAGATGAGGGAGAAAGTGTTAAAGATGGGGAGAAGGGAGAGCTTGTAGTTAAAAAACCTTTTCCTTCAATGCCTGTTAAGTTTTGGGGTGATGACGACGGGCAAAAATATCATAAAGCTTATTTTAATAGATTTAAAAACATTTGGCATCATGGTGATTTTATTGAGCGAACTTCAAACAATGGTTTTATTATGAGAGGTAGATCTGATGCAACACTTAACCCAGGAGGAGTTAGAATTGGAACGGCAGAGATTTATCAGCAAGTCGAAGATATTGATTTTATCACCGAAGGCTTAGTTGTTGGTCATGATTATAAAGATGATGTTAGAATTATCTTATTTATCACAACAAAAAATAATGAGGAATTAAATGATGAAAAAATAAAATCAATTAAATCAAGAATTCGAAAAAACTGCTCTCCAAAACATGTTCCTTCAATAATTATTAAGGTACCAGAAATCCCTAGAACAAAAAGCGGTAAAATAGTTGAACTTGCGGTTAAAAGGATAATTCATGGAGAAACCATCAATAATAAAGAGGCAATAGCTAATCCAGAGAGTTTAAAATTTTTTGAAAATTTGCCACAGCTAAAATCGTAGCGCGTCATTTTTTAATGTTAAAATTGTTAAAAGTTTAATTTATTCTTAATTTAAGCTCGGTCTCAAACCCTGGAACTCCTATTAAAGGTACTTGGGGCTGAGTTTTAAATAATTTTAGCACAATTTTTGTGTAACATTGAATGAAGTTCAATAAGCTTTTCGAAACTTTTATTATAACCTCCGCCTAAAACACCACATAAAGGAGTATCCTTAGAATGAAAATTTTCAATCACTATTTGATCTCTTTTATTTATTCCTTCATCAGTAATTTTAAGTTTACCTAAACGATCCTCAAAATGAATGTCCACTCCAGCTACATAAAATACAAAATCATATTTATCTTTGTTTAGCTCTTTTAAATTTTTATGAAGAATATTAAGGTACTCCTTATCCTCCATATGATCTTTAAGTTCGATATCAATATCACTCTTTGATTTTTTTGCAGGATAATTAGAAGCACAGTGCATACTGAATGTAAGAACGTCTTTATCATTTTTAAATATTTCCGAATTTCCATTTCCTTGATGAACATCTAGATCGATTATAAGTATTCTTTTTGCGTAACCTTTATTTTTTAAGTAATTGGCTGCTACAGCAACATCATTAAAGACACAATAACCAGCACCACAATCAAAGGTAGCATGGTGGCTTCCCCCAGCAGTATTACAAGCAAGTTTATAATCTAAAGCTAGTTTGCTAGCTAAAACTGTTCCACCTGTTGCAATAAATGATCTTCGAGCAACACTATCGTTAATTGGAAAGCCAATTTTTTTTTGAAGTTTTTTATTTAAAGTTTTATTTTTTATATGATTTATATATTCTAAGGAGTGAGATGTTTTCATCGTTTCTATAGAACATTCCTGAGGTATAAAGAAATTTTTGACTACCTCAACTTTTAAAAGATATTCTGCTAAAGCGCCAAACTTTTGTATAGGAAACTTATTATCATCATTAATTTTAGCTACGTAATCAGGATGATTAACAACCGGTAGTTCCATTAAATTACAATTTATCTTTCAACACACATTGCAATACCCATACCACCACCGATGCAAAGAGTTGCTAAACCTTTTTTAACATCGCGTTTAATCATTTCATGAATAAGTGTAACAAGTATTCTAGTTCCTGATGCTCCAATAGGATGCCCTAAAGCTATAGCGCCACCATTAACATTTACTTTTTCTTCTGGTATTGAAAGAGTTTTTAATACAGCAAGACTTTGAGCTGCGAATGCTTCATTGATTTCAAACAGATCTACATCTTTTATATTCCACCCTGCTAATTCTAAAGCTTTTTTGGAAGAAGGTATTGGTCCAGTCCCCATCAAAGCCGGGTCAACACCACAGCTTGCCCAGGATTTAATTGTAACTAATTTTTTGATTCCTTTTTTTTCTGCTTCCACACTATCCATTAATGTTACAGCGGCAGCTCCATCATTAATACCTGATGCATTGCCAGCGGTAACAGTACCATTTTTTTTAAAAACAGGTTTTAGTCTAGATAAGGCGTTAATATCAATACCCTCCCGTGGATGTTCATCCCTTTTAAAGTCTATTTCAGTAGATTTTGATTTAATCTTAAAATTAACTATTTCATTTTTAAATTTGTTTTGTTTTTGAGCGTTCAATGCTTTTTCTTGAGAGCTTAAAGCAAATTTATCCTGTTCTTTCCTGGTAATTTGAAATTTTTCAGCTACATTTTCAGCAGTAATACCCATGTGATAACCATGAAAGGCATCCCACAAACCATCTTTAATCATAGAGTCAATTAATTCTGCATCCCCAAGTTTTTTCCCATCTCTTAAGTGAATGACATGTGGAGCTAACGACATGTTTTCTTGGCCACCAGCAATGATAATTTTTGAGTCTTTAGATTTAATGCTTTGAAATCCTGAAACTACAGATCTAATACCTGATCCACAAACTTGATTAACTATAAATGCAGGAGTTTTAATTGATAAGCCTGATTTTATGCTAGCTTGTCTTGCTGGATTTTGCCCAGTGCCACCGGTCAAAACTTGTCCTAATATTATTTCATCAACATCATCCTTTCCTAAGGATAATTTATTTAAGGACGCAACTATTACAGAAGAACCTAAATCAGCTGCATCAACATTTTTAAGAGATTTTCCTAACGAACCAACTGCAGTTCTTAATGCAGAAACAATACATACATCTTTCATGAATCTTAACTTATATATTTATTTTTTATTTTCAAATAAATTATCTTTTCGGATTAAACCAATTAATATTGCTAAAATTAAAAATATATAAGTTGTATTTCCTGTTGTAAAAAAACTTCCAGTGCTTTTAATAGGAAAAATTTCAGCAATAAACAGAAAGATAAATGGAATAATGTAATTATTTTGAGAAAGTTGTGTATTTGAAAAATATTTTTTATAAAAACTTAAATATAAAGAAACTAAAAATAAACTAATGACCAAAATAAAACCTATTAAACCAGTTTCAGTCAAAATTTCTAAATAATAGTTATGCGGATGCATATTACAAACAAATTTTGAATTAGGATCAATATTTTCTCTAACATGGCAATAATATCTAAAACTTTTTATTCCACCACCAATATATTTATTTAAACGCCAAGTTTCATAAAAACTAGCAAACTCTTTCAAGTATTGAGGAGAAGTTTTTTCATTAAAATTTCCTTCAACCGCAATAACAGTAATTTTATAAATTTGGCTATAAAAATTATCAAAATTAGATTTAACTTTCTCACTAGAATTATAAATCGTTATAAAAAAAATAGGCAAAATAATTATAAACGATAGAAGATATTTTCTAGTTTCTTTTTGAAAAATTAACATTAAAGTTATAGTTAATAAAAAAAGCAAAAGAGGCATCCTATTTCCAGAAAGAATTATTCCTAAAAAAAAGATAAAGAATAAAACTGGAATAAGATATTTAATATAATTTTTTGATTGTCTTATTAAAAATAACGGTAGAACAAAAAAAGAAAAAATACTAAATCTTTGAATATAACTACCTGCAATTAACTCGTCACCAAATGGTCCACCTAATTTTCTAAATCCAGGAATAATTTTGTATCCAAAAATATCTACACCGTTAACAAATTGATAAAATAAATCAAGACAGACAAATATAGACGCCAAACTAGCACTTATAAAAAAATATTTTAATTTTATTATTTCATTTTCAATTAAAAATCTTACAATAAAATAAAATAAAAGATACTTTAAAAATAATAAAGATCTTAATGTAGTAGCAAAATTTGTTCCCCAAGAAAGTTTATTTAAAACTAAAATATCATTTATTAAACCAGTAACAATAACTAAAATAAAAAATGTTATAATGATTTTATCTAAGAAATAAATTTTTAAATCTACTAATTTTTTATTGTAAAAGATTGCTGCTGAGAGAATAATTAAAATAACATTAATATTTATAACCATGTTTCCGGCAATAAAACTTAATGGAATTAAAGCTAAAGCTATATTAAAGAAGTTGTTTTTTAAAAAATTAAGTCCTGAAATAAAATGCATTTTTTTAAATTTATGATATCCACTTATAACATGAATAAGTTTAAACAAATAAAATATTATTATTTACAGTATTATTATTTTTTTAAATATGCGCTTGTAGCTCAACTGGATAGAGCGCTTGATTACGGATCAGGAGGTTCTGGGTTCAAATCCTAGCAGGCGCACCAAAAATTATGAAGAATGTAAAATCTATAAGTATTATTTTTCCTCTATATAAAGATAGAGGAACTGTAAAAAAAATGATTAAGGACAGCCGTAAACTGTTAAAAAAAATAAAAAAAAAAGGTGAAATTGTGGTGGTTGATGATGGTTGCCCCCAGAGATCTGGTTATTATGCTAAAGAAATTTCAAAAAAGATCAAAAATATAAAAGTGATTATACATAAAAAAAATATGGGTTATGGTGCTGCAATAAAAACCGGACTAAAAAATTGTAAATATGAATGGATTTTTCAAACAGATGGAGACGCGGAATACGATGTTAATGATCTTTTAAAGCTTTTAAGAAAGACAAGAGGATCTGACTTGATAGTTACATATAGATTAAAAAAAAAATATAAAACAAGTAGAATAATTATTTCATGGATTTACAATGTAATCTTAAGAATTTTGTTTCATACCAACTACAAAGATATATCTACAGGATCTAGGCTAATAAAAAAATCAATACTTAAAAAGATTAATTTAGTGTCTAACAGCCCATTTTTAGGTGCAGAAATTGCGATTAAAAGTAAGTATAAAGGTTTTAAGGTAAGCGAAGTAGGAATTCATACGTATCCAAGAACTTTTGGTGCAGGATCTTCTGTAAGTTTAAAGAACATATTACTTACAATAAAAGAGATGATAATATTATTTATTAAAATTAAAATTTAAATGAAAAAACAATATACAAAAGAAAAAAAAAATTCTTCTTTTGATAAATCTATTAGCTTAAATATATTTTATACAAAACCTGATAAATATAAACTTTTAGAGGATATAAGTTTTAATTCTGAAAAAATAATCAATATTGGTTCAAACTTATCTTATAGCCCTTTAGGCTTTTCCAAAGAAAGCCTATCAATGGATATTAGAAAATTTAATAGAATTCTAGAATTTGATCTAAAAGAAAAATTAATAAAGGTAGAAGCAGGATTAACTTTTCATGAATTATTAAATTTTACTTTAAAACATAATTTATGGATACCCCAATTACCTGGATATCCCTCTATTACTATAGGGGGCGCAGTGGCTGCAAATTCACATGGAAAGTCCTGCGCTATTCATGGAAGCATTAGAAAGTCAATCAAAAGTATTTTACTATTTCACAAAAATCACGGATGGATGAATTTGTCTGATAAAGAAAATAAAGAAATATTCGATTTAACTGTTGGAGGTATAGGTTTAACAGGAACTATTGTAAGCGTTACCTTCAAGCTTTTAAAAATTGAAAGCCATACATTCACTACAAAGAAATTTATTACCAAAAATATAGACGAGTGTAAAAAAATAATATTAAAAGAATCCGATCAATCTGCATTTATTTATTCTTGGAATAGAGCTGATGATCTTAAAAATTTTGGAAAAGGTTTAGTTTATAAGAATGAAATAAATAATTGTCTGATAGATTTTAAAGAATTTCCAAAATTCAAGAACAAATTTTCCCCATTTTTCATACCATTATGGAACAAAATATCTATAAAAATGATTAATATTATATTTTTTTATTTCAACCAAATTACCAAACCAATAAAAGATGAAGATTTTATAAAAGTTATTTTTCCTTTTTACGGAAAAGAAAAATATTTCAATTTTTTCGGAAAAAAAGGATTTATAGAAAGCCAACTATTAATTGATGAAATGAAATTTGATGCCTTTATGGAAGAATTTAAAATTTTATACACCAAATTTAAACCTACAATCACTTTATTCTCTATAAAAAATATGAGCGGCAAACAAAAATTTGTAAGATTTGAAGATAATAAACTTTGTATTACTTTCGATTACATAAATAGTAATAAAAATCTTCTATTTATGTCTAAGATTGATAATTTATATAATAAATATGAAATTTTACCCTCAATAATAAAAGACTCAAGAATCTCGAAAGAAACTTTTAACAAAACATATAAATACTCTTATGATTTTAAAAACAAATTGAAAGAGTTTGATAAATATAGAGTATATCAATCAGAAATTTCAAAACGCTTAGAAATATGACGTATTTAATAATTGGAGCTTCATCTGGATTAGGAAGAGAGCTAGCTAATAAATTTGCTAAAGAAAAAAATGATTTAATTATTTCTTCAAGAGATGAGAGAGACTTAAAGGCTATAAGGTCAGATTTAGAAATAAAATATAAAATAAATGTAAAATGTATTGCACTAGATTTCACTTCTATTAATGAAATTGATAGTAAAATATTTACAGAAAATTTTCCATTCGATCAAATTAAAGGAGTTTTATTTCCTGTTGGGATGATGTTTGAAAAAGATAATCCACTGCTAGATTCGGAAAGTATGCAAAAACTTTTAAATTCTAATTTTTTATCGATTTCTTATACAATAAAAAAATTTGAAAAATATTTAGCAAGTGGAAAAAATTTTTCAATTATTGGTTTTGGTTCAGTTTCTGGTTTTCTAGGTAGAAAAATAAATAGTATATATGCTGCTTCTAAAAGAGCATTGGAGTCATATTTCGAAAGTTTAGCTTTTGATGAAAATTTCAAAAATTTTAATATTCAATTTTACACTCTTGGATATTTAGATACAAATTTATCTTTCGGAAAAGATTTAAAATTGCCTAAGGGATCAATATTAACATTATCAAAAATTGTATTTAAAAATAGAGAGGTTAATTTTAAAAAAACTTTTTTCCCTAAATATTGGGCCTTAATTTATTTAATTATTAAAGTTTTACCTGTATCAATAATACGTAAATTTTCGGCAATAATTAACAAATGAAAAATATTCTTAAATTTAAATTATCAATTATTTTAATTTTTGCTTTAGCTTTAAGAATAATTTCTATTTATTTTTACAGAGATATCGAAGTTGCAAATGAATGGGGAATTATTTTAGAAAATTTAGAAACGTATGGTATTTTGAGTGTTCATACTGTGCAAGGTGAGCCTGTTCCAAATATCTTTATGCCACCCCTTTATCCTTTATTTTTGTATGTAATAAAAATATTTTTTAATAATACCGACACTTTTTTATGGTCAATTCAGTACATACAATTAATTTTTGCTATAATTACAATCTATATAGCAAATAAAATCTTACTAGAATTTTTCTCAGAAAACATTAGTGCTATTGGAACTCTAATTTTTGCTATCTTTCCTCTTAATGTTTATGCCGTATCTCAAATATCTTCTATAACAATTCAAATTTTTCTTCTAAATTTTTTTCTCTTTTCTTATTTGAAGTTATTTAAAAAACTTGAAATTGAAAATATTTTTATTTTTTCAATTTCCTCTGGGTTATTAATGTTATTGAGAGGAGAGTTTTTCATTTTTGTATTACTTTCAATGATATATCTATATTTAAAGCAAAAAAATTTATCAAAAATTTTAATAATTAGCTTAATAACTCTGATAATTGTTTCACCATACCTATATAGAAACTACAATATTTTTGGCGTGATAACTATTACTAAGTCAGGAGGTTATAATTTATTAAAAGGAAATCATCCAAAAACAAAACCCGAGGGAACACCAATGTTTTTAAGTGTTGAAAAAGTAGTTCCAGAAGTAAAAAAAGATTTGGAAGAATTAAATGCGAAAGGTCCTAATGACAATTTTGATCTAGAGCAAGACAAAATTTTATTAGATCAAGCTATAAAATTTATTAAAGAAAATCCTGCACGTTACGTAAATTTATATTTTAAAAAAATTTTATCTTTTATGTTCATTGATTTAAATGCTAATTACGCTAACTATTATTCACCGCTGCATCTCATCCCAAAACTTCTTTTGGGCATTACAACTGTTATTGGGATTATTTTAACCTTAAAATTTAAAGTCAACATGATGAACTATATTATAATGTACTACTTTGCTAATATAGGATTGTTTTCTATTTTTTTTATTCTCCCCAGATACAGTTTGTCTCTACTAATGATCCAGGTTATATTAAGTTTAGTTATAATTAAAAAAATTAAACCTAATTTATAAATATGAAGTTTTTTTTCAATCTTTCACTAAATAGAGCTGTTATATTATTTTTCATAATTGTTTTAGTAATTTTACTGATTTTAACAGCGATTTTATAAATAAGATAAAATCAAAAGAGTTATTCCTAAAAAAATTCTATATAAAACAAAAACATTTAAACTAAATTTTTTAATAAATTTTAAAAAATATTTAATTGTGATAAATGAGAAAACAAATGAAAAAAAAATTGCTATTAAGTTAACTTTAGTAAATTCATTATATTCATAAATTAAAAAATCTTTAATTCCATAGATAGAAACAGCCCCTAAAATTGGAATTGATAATAAAAATGAAATTTTTGCTGAGTCGAATCTATTAAAATCTAAAAGTCTTGCAGCGGTTATAGCTATTCCAGATCTGCTCACACCAGGCATTAAAGAAAAAATTTGTAAAATACCAATAAATAAAGCTTCCTTTAAACCAAAATTATTATTTATATTTTTATTTAATTGAAATTTGTCGCTTACATAAAGAAAAATACCAAATAGTATTGTTGTCCAAGCTATAACTTCAATGTTTCTAATTTTTTGCAAATAGTTTGTTTCAACTAGTAAAAATCCTACTATCATAATTGGAAGCGATGAAACAAAAATTCTAAAAAAAAGGATTTTATTTTGGTAAAAATTAATAATGTCTTTATAAAAATAAGATAAAACTGCAATAAATGATCCAACATGCAAACTTACATCTACTGATAGACTTTGATCTTTAAAATTAAGGTATTCCGAGATTAAAATAAGGTGAGAAGAGGAGCTAACAGGCAAAAACTCAGCTACCCCCTGAATTACTGATAAAATAAAAATTTCAATCATTAATTTAAATTAAAAATAAAGCTTGTTATTTTGTTGACATTTTTTAATGCATATCAGGTATGCAAAAAATGACACTAATTTTATTAGGTTTTAATTTAATAGGTCACTATTACTGACCTTTAAAAGATATCATTTAAATAATACTTAGCTTAATTAACTCAATTATGACAAAAAAAATGCTTCAATTTGTAGATTTAAAACAAGAAACGCCTGAAAAAAGAAACACCAATAAAAGAAAAGGTGATTTCAACGAAATTTACAAAGATTACATAACTAATAAAGCCACAGATCAATCTAGCAGATGTTCTCAGTGCGGAGTTCCTTTCTGTCAAATTCACTGCCCATTAAGCAATAATATTCCAGATTGGTTGAAATTAACTGCAGAAGGCCGACTGAAAGAGGCCTACGAGTTATCACAAAGCACAAATAATATGCCAGAAGTTTGTGGCAGGATCTGCCCTCAAGACAGACTATGTGAGGGTAACTGTGTAATTGAACAATCAGGTCACGGGACTGTAACAATAGGATCTATAGAAAAATATATATCAGATACAGCTTGGGATAAGGGATGGGTAAAACCATTTAAAGTTAAGAGAGAATTAAAACAATCAGTTGGGATTATAGGTGCTGGCCCAGCAGGGATGGCTTGTGCAGAAGAACTTCGAAAATCGGGCTATCAAGTAACAATTTACGATAGGTACGATAGGCCAGGAGGTCTTTTAATTTACGGTATTCCAAACTTTAAATTAGAAAAATTTGTTGTTGAAAGAAGAACAAAACTTTTGAAAGAAAGTGGGATTAAATTTGTTCAAAATTTTGAAGTTGGAAAAGATAAAACCTTATACGAGCTTAAAGATAAACACGATGCAATTTTAATATCTACTGGAGTTTATAAAGCTAGAGAAATAAATATTCCTGGTCACAATCTTAAAAATATTTTCCCTGCAATGGATTTTTTAACTGCATCCAACAGAAAAGGTTTGGGTGACAAAGTAAAATTATTTGATGATGGAACTTTAAACGCAGAAGGAAAAAATATTGTTGTAATAGGCGGAGGAGATACCGCTATGGATTGTGTAAGGACATCTGTAAGACAAAAAGCTAAATCAGTAAAATGTTTATACAGGCGTGATCGAGAAAATATGCCAGGATCAGCAAGAGAAGTAGGAAATGCAATTGAAGAGGGAGTAGAATTTGTTTGGTTAACAAGTCCAAAAAGTTTTATTGGAACAAATAAAGTTGAAGCAGTGGAGGTAAATAAAATGAAATTAGGCCAACCTGACTCCTCAGGCAGAAGAAGACCTGAAATTGATAAGGGATCTGAATATAAGATTCCAGCAGATCTTGTTATAAAATCTTTAGGATTTGATCCTGAAAACCTACCAAAGCTTTTCAACGCTAAAGAATTAGTGATTTCACAATGGGGAACTTTGAAAATTGATTTGAAGTCAATGCAAACTAATCTGGATGGAATATTTGCAGCAGGAGATATTGTAAGAGGAGCTTCACTAGTGGTTTGGGCAATCAGAGACGGTAGAGATGCCGCCGTTCAAATTGAAAAATATTTACAATTAAAAGCAAATAAAAATAAATCAGTTGTAGCGGCATAAATTAATGACAAATTATAAAAAAAATAAAAAGATATTAGAAAAAAGTTTTAATTATTCTTCAGAGATGGAACATGATGCTTGTGGCGTGGGTTTAATAGCATCTACAAATGGAAAAAAATCTAGAAAAATTGTTGAGTATGGTATCGAGGCATTAAAAGCTATTTGGCACAGAGGCGCTGTGGATGCTGATGGAAAATCCGGTGATGGGGCAGGAATTCAAATTGAGATAGCACCTGATTTTTTTAAAGAAAAAATTTTATCAACCGGACATACTCTTGATGAAGAAAAAAGAATTTGCGTAGGAATGGTTTTTCTTCCAAGAACGGATTATTCTGAACAAGAAAAGTGTAGAGAAATTATCGAGTCAGCACTGTTAGCTGAAAATTATTATATTTATGGATGGAGACAAGTTCCAATTAATCCTAGTGTTTTAGGTAAAACTGCTGATCAAAATCGTCCAGAAATTGCACAAGTAATGTTTAAAAAAAATGAGACATTACAAACCAATGATCTCGAAAGGGATTTATTCGAAACAAGAAAAAAAATTGAAAAAGTTGCGAGAGATAAACAAATAAAAGATTTTTACATCTGTTCTTTTAGTTCAAGATCTATTGTTTACAAAGGTATGTTTCTTGCTGAAATGTTATCTGAGTTTTATCCAGATCTTCATGATGAAAAGTTAACTTCAAGATTTGCAATTTTTCATCAAAGATACTCAACTAACACTTTCCCTAGCTGGGATTTAGCTCAACCTTTTAGAACCTTGGCACACAATGGCGAGATTAATACAGTTAAAGGAAATATAAACTGGATGAAAATTCATGAGCAAGACATGTCTAGCCCGCTTTTTAAAGATGTGAAAAATTTAAAGCCAGTAATAAGAAGTTCCTCAGACTCCGGTGCACTTGACAATGTTTTTGAACTTTTAACGCATTCTGGAAAATTAGCACCTTTAATTAAACTAATGATGATTCCAGATTCATGGTCCAAGAGAAGTAAAACAGTACCAAAAAATCACCAAGACTTATTTAATTTCCTCAACAGCACTATAGAACCATGGGATGGTCCAGCAGCTATTTGTGCAACTGATGCGAAGTGGGTTCTGGCATCTTCTGATAGAAATGGATTACGACCTCTAAGATATTAAATTACTTCTGAGGATTTATTTTTCGCGGGCTCAGAAACTGGAATGATTAAAATTCCAGAGGAAAAGATAATTGAAAAAGGAAAACTTGGTCCAGGTCAAATCATTGCAATCGATTTAAAAAAAGGAAAATTATACAAAGATAAAGAAATTAAGGATCTTTTGGCAAAAGATTATAAAAAATACAATAAACAAATAATCGATTTAGAAAAAAAGATTTCATTTGGAGGTGAAAAGCCAAATTTCTTAGGTGAGGATTTAAGGAAAAGACAATTTTTATCGGGACTAAGTATAGAGGACTTAGAGTTAATTCTTCACCCAATGGCAGAGGAAGGAAAAGAAGCTTCAGGCTCGATGGGTGATGATACTCCAGTTGCTGTACTATCAAGTCATTTTAGACCTGTATCACATTATTTTAGACAAAACTTTAGCCAAGTAACCAATCCACCAATAGACTCTTTAAGAGAAAATAAAGTAATGAGTTTAAAGACAAGATTTGGGAATTTAGGTAACATTTTAGATTTTGATAATCTTACTGAAGAAAATATATACGTTTTAGATAGCCCCATACTTACTAACTCACAACTTAAAAAGTTTAAAAAGTTTTTCTCAAAAAAAGTTAAAGTAATTGACTGCACTTTCAATATTGAGAGATCTCTTAAAGAAAGAATTGAATCGATAAGAGAGGAGGCAGAAACAGCTGTTAGAGAAGGAAGCACTTGCTTAATATTATCTGATAAAAACATTACAAATCAAAAAGCAAGCATTCCAAGTATATTGACTGTAGGAGCAGCCCATTCTCACTTAGTAAAACACGGATTGAGAGGCTATTGTTCTCTTAATGTGGAGTGTTCTGATGCAATGGATACACACTCTTTTGCCATTTTAATTGGAGTTGGAGCCACTACCGTGAATCCGTATCTTGCAATAGATAGTATTCATCAAAGATTTGAAAAAAAATTATTTGGCAAATCTGATTTTGAAACATGTGTAAATAAATTTAAAAAATCAATTGACGCCGGTCTTCTTAAAATTATGTCAAAGATGGGAATATCAGTAATAAGTTCTTATAGAGGCGGATGTAACTTTGAAGCAGTAGGTTTAAGCAGAGCCATCGTCTCAGATTATTTTCCGGGCATGTCTTCAAGAATTTCAGGAATAGGCATAATTGGAATCGAGAAAAAGATTAAAGAACTTCATGAAAAATTTAACGCAAAAAATGTATTCACTTTACCTATCGGAGGATTATACAGATATAGAAAAAGTGGAGAAGATCACCAATATCAGGGAAAATTAATTCATTTATTACAAAGCGCTGTAGCTGGCGGCTCATACGAATTATATAAAAAGTATTCAGCTGGAATTCATAATTTACCTCCAATCAATATAAGAGACTTACTAGAATTTAAAAAACAAAGAAAACCTATTGGTATTGAAGAGGTTGAGCCAATTGAAGAAATCTTAAAAAGATTTGGAAGCGGAAGCATGTCTCATGGAGCGCTTTCAGCAGAAGCTCATGAAACTTTAGCGATGGGAATGAATAGAATTAAAGGCGCCTCTTGTAGCGGAGAAGGGGGCGAGGATGCAAAAAGATTTAAAATATTACCTAATGGAGATAGCGCAAACTCAAGAGTGAAACAAATTGCATCTGCTAGATTTGGAGTAACCGTTAATTATTTAAATAACGCTAACGAAATAGAAATTAAAATTGCTCAAGGAGCTAAACCAGGTGAGGGAGGACAGCTACCAGGTTTTAAGGTTACAAAAGAAATAGCGCGATTAAGACATTCGACGCCAGGTGTAACTTTAATATCACCACCACCACATCATGATATTTATTCTATAGAAGATTTAGCTCAGTTAATTTATGATTTAAAACAAATCAATCCAGGTGCCAGAGTTGGAGTCAAATTAGTTGCATCAACTGGTATTGGGACAATAGCAGCAGGTGTAGCAAAAGCAAAAGCAGATATTATTTTGATCTCAGGGCATTCTGGAGGAACTGGTGCTAGCCCCCAAACAAGTATTAAGTATGCGGGTATTCCCTGGGAGATGGGTTTAACAGAGGCAAACCAAATTCTTACTTTAAATAATTTAAGACATAACGTTACTTTAAGAACGGATGGGGGATTAAAAACCGGCCGTGATATTGTGATGGCCGCAATGATGGGAGCGGAAGAATATGGAATGGGTACATCATCTTTAGTTGCTATGGGATGCATAATGGTAAGACAGTGCCACTCAAACACATGTCCAGTTGGAGTTTGCAGTCAAGATGAGGCTTTACGAGAAAAATTTACCGGAACCCCAGAAAAAGTTGTAAATTTATTTAAGTTTGCAGCAAGAGAAGTAAGAGAAATTCTCGCTTCTCTTGGATTTAAATCAATTAATGAAATTATAGGAAGAACAGATTTATTAGCTCAGGTAAACAAAGGCGCATCTAACTTAGATGATTTAGATTTAAATCCTCTTTTAGTTCAAGCTGATCCAGGTGAAAATCTAAGATATTGTAAAGACAAACATATAAATAAAGTTCCAGATACTCTCGACGAAAAGATTTGGTCTGAAATAAAAGATAAGATTAAAACAGACTCAGAAAATAAATTTAATTAAGA
>Ga0233438_10003086_pt1 | contig 15698 bp, 15 predicted proteins | sample SI_123_September_FD_182720 | JGI IMG/M metagenome (GOLD analysis project Ga0233438, IMG submission 182720) | Seawater microbial communities from Saanich Inlet, British Columbia, Canada - SI_123_September2016_10_MG | ecosystem: Environmental > Aquatic > Marine > Inlet | place: Canada: British...
GTACACCAAGCCTAGAAACGAAAAAAAAGTAGCCCATCGCCTCTCGGAGGCTGGATATACGGTCTATTGCCCTTTGCAAAAGGTTCGTCGCCAGTGGAGCGACCGTACCAAGGTGGTGGAAGAGCCGCTCTTCAAATCCTACCTCTTTATTCAGATTGAAGACCACCGCAGAGAAGAGGTGTTTACTTTTCCTGGAACGGTGCGGTACCTGTTTTGGTTGCGTCGTCCTGCCCAAGTGCGCCAGGTGGAGATCCATACCATTCAAAAGTGGCTTGGAGAGTACAACCACGAGGACATCGACATTTCTGATATTTTACCCGGAGACCTGGTGCGCATCACTTCTGGCCAATTCTCTGGTGAAGAGGCCATCTTACTCGACCGTACTCACCATAAAGCCGTCGTTCAGCTCAAAGAACTGGGCATTCAACTCTCCTTGTCGCTCTCCAACAACGACCTTCTGGCGCTGTAGAAAAACAGTCTAATTCGAGACAAAAGTGAATAAGTGAGTAAAAAAAGTACTCACAAGTGTCTTTTTGGTGCTTTTCAGGTAGTACTTTTATATTCCAAACCAACTAAAGCCAACAGTTCAGTAGGAGCTATTGGTGGCCAACCCGGTAAGCCCAAGCTACTTTTTCTTTTAAAGTATGGGACTCACCGCGGCGAAGCTGTAAATAAATCTTTCGATTCTCATCGAACTCTTAGGACCTCTTATTACTTCCAAAACCCGCTTGAAGCTCTTACTGCGCTTCTTCCTCAATCAAAACTTGAGCGGGTACCTCCAAGGACTCTCCAAGGAGCTTAACGAAAACACCAACAGCATACGGGTAGAACTCAACCGTCTCGAAGAGGCAGGGTTATTGGCGTCTGAACTTTACGGTCGCCGCAAGCTCTACCGGGTGAACCCGTCCCATCCGCTTACCTCAGATTTAACCTCTATTGTTCGCAAGGTCTCAGGCATTGATGCCTTGGTGGATCGTATTGCAGGAAGGTTACTGGGCTTAGAGCAGGTCTGGGTATGTGGGGATTTAGCCAAGGGCTTGCAAAGCGAGCACATTGAGTGTATTCTTGTTGGCGAAGAATTGGATAAGGAGTACATTAAGCAGCTTTGTAACCGCGTGGAAGAGCTGACGGAAAAAACGGTGCAGGCGACCGTGAGCGCTGAATTGCCCAAAGAACAGTTGGGCCAATGCCTTTTGGTATGGGCGCAAGAAACTACAGAACAATGATTGCCCGGTTGCAGGCAGCTTTAAAAGTGAAAAAAACGAAAAACAAGCACAGGATATGACTGTGAAATTTTAATTATATGGAAAAAAAGATAGCAGTTATTGGATTGGGATACGTTGGGTTACCTCTAGCGGTAGAATTTGCTAAACAGTACCCAACCGTTGGATTTGACATCAATGGCCATCGAGTTGACGAACTCTTGAATGGTTATGATCGTACACTCGAAGTAGAGGATGAAGAATTGAGAAGAGTGATTGCTTCAGATTTGATTTCAACTGAGAGAAAAGGCAAAGGCTTGTACTGCACCACCGCAGTAGGCGATATTGAGTCTTCAAACTTCTACATTGTTACCGTTCCTACTCCAACAGATAAAAACAAACGCCCAGTCCTTACGCCTCTTATCAAAGCTTCAGAGAGCGTAGGTAAAGTCCTGAAAAAAGGAGATTATGTGATATATGAGAGTACCGTGTATCCGGGTGTGACTGAGGATGAATGTGTCCCTGTGCTAGAGCAGGTCTCAGGTCTGAAGTTCAACCAGGATTTCTTTGTGGGTTATTCTCCCGAACGAATAAATCCTGGGGATAAAGATCGTACAGTGACGAAGATTTTGAAAGTAACCTCGGGCTCCACACCTGAGGCAGCGAAAGTGATTGATGATCTCTATAAGTCAGTAATTGATGCTGGGACGCATCTTGCTCCTACCATTAAAGTTGCTGAGGCAGCGAAAGTTATTGAGAACAGCCAGCGTGACATAAACATTGCATTTGTCAATGAGTTAGCTAAGATTTTCAATAAGCTCGATATTGATACTCATTCCGTTTTAGAAGCGGCTGGTACCAAATGGAACTTTCTTCCGTTTAAGCCTGGTTTGGTAGGAGGCCACTGTATAGGTGTTGACCCTTATTATTTAGCTCAGAAAGCTCAAGAAGCGGGTTATCATCCGGAAATCATCTTAAGTGGCCGTCGTCTGAATGATGATATGGGTAAATATGTAGCAGGCGAGGTTGTGAAACTTATGATGAAGCGTTCTCTTCCTGTTCTAGGCTCAAATGTTCTGATGTTAGGTATAACATTCAAAGAGAACTGTCCGGATATTAGAAACACGCGAGCAATCGATGTCTATGAAGAGTTGGTTTCGTATAATGTCAACCTCGATGTTTACGATCCTTGGGCCGATTCAAAAGAGGTTAAAGGAGAATTCGGGTTTGATTTGATAGAAAAGCCAAGTAAAAAATACCACGCAGTTATTTTGAGCGTCGCTCATAAGGAATTTTTAAACCAACATTTACGATCACACTTAGTTGAAGGAGGAATCCTTTATGATGTTAAGGGTATCCTAGATATTAATACAGTAGATGCACGCTTATAATGGATAAAAAAGTCAATTTATTAATTACGGGAGGAGCCGGGTTCATAGGTTCAAACCTTGTAGAGTATTTTCTAGAAGATGACCGGGTAGGATTGGTGAGAGTTTTAGATAATCTTAGCAACGGGTACATTGAAAATATTCAAGAGTTTTTTAATCACCCTGGTTTTGAATTCATTGAAGGTGATATTCGGGACTATGAAACTTGCCTAAAGGCTTGTGAAGGGATAAATAAAATTTCTCACCAAGCAGCCTTAGGCTCCGTGCCGCGTAGTATTGTGAATCCAATGCAAAGTACAGAAGTAAATATCCTTGGCACAATCAATTTAATGCATGCTGCTCTAGTTCAAAAAGTAGAACGAATAATTTTGGCTTGTAGTTCTAGTACTTATGGAGATTATCCAGGTCTTCCCAAATTGGAGGAAAACATAGGTAATCCTTTAAGTCCTTATGCAGTTACAAAAGCAGCGATTGAGCAATTTGCAGAGGTTTTCGGTAATACTTATGGGATGAAATGGATAGGCCTAAGATACTTTAATGTTTATGGGCCAAAACAAAATCCCGATAATCCATATGCTGCTGTTATTCCCATTTTCTCTAAGGCAATTCTGGAAAACAGTAAAATATTCATTAATGGTGATGGAGAAACGTCAAGAGATTTTACTTTTATTGAGAATATAGTTCTACTGAATGAACTTTCACTTTTTACGACAAATAATGATGCTCTAAATAATATTTATAACGCGGCATGCGGGCGTCAGGTTTCATTAAATAAACTAGTTAAAACGTTAACAGAATTGACTGGTAACAAACCAATACTAGAATATCGCGAAGAAAGATTAGGTGATGTCAAACACTCGTTGGCAAGCATCGCCAAAGCCCGAGATTTACTTGGTTATACGCCAAAAGTTCATTTTGAGGAAGGATTAATTCGTTCTTTAAATTGGTATAAAAACAACTTGTAAGCCCTGTGATTTCCAAGTCTTTCTATATTTTGGCGGGATCAGGTCTATTTTCTAGGGCAATTTCTTTATTAACAAATTTAATTCTTGCAAGGCTTATAAGTCCAAGTAATTTCGGAAAAATAGCTCTTGTTATGGTTGTTTTTTCAATCTCAAATTTTATTGTATCGGGAGGCATGTCTGATGCAATAATTCGCTTTAAAATATCTGATAACAAGAGCCTAAATACAATTTTTACTTTTAATCTCTTTCTAGGTGCAATTTTATATACTCTTGTATGGATTTCCGCAAAATATGTTTCTGGTTACTTCGGCGTGACTGATTTAGTTTGGATAATTCGTATTATGGGATTGGATATTCTATTCAAGTCTTTTTACGTAGTTAGAGCATCGAGAATAAAACAGAAATTAAGATTTGATGTTATCGCAAAAATTCAATTGATAAATTCTTTCGTAATTTTGTTTGTATCCGTTGCTTTAGCAGCTTTTGGGTTTGAATTAGTTGCCCTTTCTGTTAAGTTTATGATCGGAGGTTTAACAAGCGCTTTACTGTATGCTTATTACCTTGAAGAACGTTACACATTAAATTTTAATTTAAAACCGATATCGGCGCCAATATTTTATGGTTTGAATGTAACAATGTTGGGTATAACTAACTCTTTTGTTAGGAATATTCCGGTTTTGAGAATGTCTACATGGTTTTCCATGGATTTAATAGGGTTTTATTCACAAGCTATAATTTTGGTTGAAATGGGCTTGGGTACATTGCAAACTAGCATTCAAAACGTATTATTTCCAATAATTGCTGAGAGAGATGAAGGGAGACTGTCTAAGCATTTAGCAGAGTTTTACCAGTCGTTTCTTTTCATATTTGCTCCAATCTTAGCTATTTTCATCGGCAGTGTAGTGTATCTGGTACCTGTGTTTTATGGAAATGAGTGGTTGCGGATGGCCGGCCTTGCAAAGTTGTTGGCGCTTACTGTTCCTTTGCGGTTTTTGTCTGGTTATTTGCTTGTTCTTATCAAAGTCTTCTCTTCCGGTTCTGTTTACATGTTTCAAGGTTTCATAAAGCTTATTTTATTCTCTGTGCCGTTTTACTTTTTGGTATTAGATACTGTTCAAGAAGTAATAATATTGATTCTTTTTCTGGAGTTGCTAGTCTTGATTCTACTTGCGATAATTACGTGGAAGATCTGGAGCGATATCGATTCGTATTTTCTCTTTTTTTAGGGCACATAATTGTTTTTTACAGCTCGACTGCTTTTATTCATATTCATACATTATCTAGCAACATTAATTGGTTTATAGCAATATTAATTTGGTTGACATTGCTATACTCGTTTCGGAAAAAAAAATATAAACAGATACGCTAGGAATATTATAGATTTTTACTTTGCGTTACAGTATAACTTTATGAACAGATTTCATTTTTTCGAACAATTCACCAAATGTATTTATACATATAGAAATCTGCATGAGCTTTAATTTAGATTTGGTTAGATGAAAGTAGCTATTATTTCTTACATGTTTCCCCCGATGGGTGGTGGAGGTATTCAACGCATTCTCTCATTGGCGAATCACCTTACTAATTCTTGTGATGTTACTGTTGTAACCGAGGATGTAAGTAGATATGCCTATGATGTTTACGATAATTCTGTCTTTGTAGATTCTAAAATTTCAGTTTTAACGCCCAGCGGAGTAACCAACCCATCTGAAAGACTTGTTCAAGAATTTTCATTGAAAAGTTCCGAGTCCGTAAGTGTTAAGAGGCACGGTAGGGGTTTGAAGAAAATCCTGAAAAATTGGATCAATTGGTTTCTACCTGATTCGAAAATATCTTTCGTTGTAGGTGTCATGCGAAATCTATTGATAAGTGATAAGCATGACATTGTAGTGGCATCTGTAAGACCACCTAGTAATGCTGTAGTTGGATTTATATATTCGGTATTGAAAAATGTGCCGTTGATTGTAGAGTATCGTGATTTGTGGTTTGGTCAAGAGTTTCAAACTAAAATGTATAGCCCATTCTTGTACATGTATGAATATCTTGTCTTAAATAGAGCTGTTAAGATAATTGTTGTTTCGCCGGCTTACGAAAAAATATTAGTATCCCGGTATCCCTGGTTCAAGGATAAATTTGAATTGCTGACTAATGGATTTGACGTTAATTTGTTAGAAAGATCCCCAAACAACCAAAATTTGGCCCGACATTTTAGTCATTATGGTCGCTTTTACGGCCCGAGAAAGCCCGATCAATTTACAGATATTTTAAGCAAACTAGAGAGTAATTTGTTTCTTGATCATTACGGGCCTTATTATCATAGCCATTCGCCACTGTTTAGAAATAAAGGTCATATCAGTTATTCTGATGCATGGAGGTCACAAAATAGCTCAATGTCGGGTATTTTGCTTGTAATAGAGTATACTGCTGATAATATACCGGGGAAGCTTTTCGAGTATTATGCTACAGGAAAGCCTGTACTATGTGTAGTTCCATTTAATAGCGTAATACGGGAAGTTTTTGCTGGAGTTGAACGATTTGTTTTCACGGATCATTCTGAAGTATCTATATCACAAAGTATTCGTATTGTTCTGGAAAAGGACGAACTAGTACAAGTTTTAAAAACCGATAGGTTTTCTAGAGATGTAATTAACGGTCATTATGAAAGTATTCTACGTGAATATGCTTAAGGTAATTAATTTTTTAAGGTGGGCAGCAGGCAGACTGATAATTAGAACTTCGTCAGGATTTACCATAATAAGGCACCCGGAGTATAGGAATACATTTCACGGTTACTACGATGTTTCATGTTTTAATCCTAAGAATCCAGATATTCTTTTGTTGCACGTCACGAATGCTAGTATGTTTAAGCGGCCAGATCCTACGAAACCTCTTTACGTAGTTGTCTGGGATCGGAATAAATCGATTGAGTTATATAAGAGTTCACCAATTTATTCTTGGAATTGGCAGCAGGGTGCGAGAGCAACATGGGTCAATAATGAAACAATAATTTACAATACTTATGATACCCAGTCAGGTACATATCGAGCAATAAAGGTTAATATTATGACGGGAGATCTTTTATTTTATAAGTATCCTGTGCAATCCATATGCAACGATTATATTGTCTCAATTGACTACGCTTGGATGTCTAACATAAGAAGAGATTATGGATATTTTAACAGGCAAGTTAACAAGCCTTCATATGGTCTTATATTGTTGGACTTTAAAGGACAGAAACTTTTAGAATTACCGTATGATATAATTAATAAGAAAATTACAAAGAGTTACGGTCAGAATGTAGAAAAGTTAAAGGTCAATCATGTTTTAATATCGGATGATTGTGAGACGATTTTGTTTCTTATCAGGTATTTTGTAAATGGTGAAAGAATAACAGACTTGGCTCAATGCAGCCGTGACGGAAATTGGTCGGTGATTCTTAGAAATTGTAATTTAAGTCATTATTGTTTCGTTACTAACGACAAAATACTGGCAAGTATTTCATATAAAGGAAAATTTGGCTGGGCGATCATTAATTTAAATGGGAAAATTATCACTTTTAAGAGTAATGTGGACGGTCATCCGTTTAAAATCGGGGTTGATTCATATATTTGCGACACGTCACCTTCAAAGTTCAAGGTTAGATATCTTTATAAAATGAATGAGTCGCTATTAGCATCGAGTGAGATTTTTAGTTATCGTGAGTATTGGAAGCTTAACGGTGAAATAAGAGTAGATATGCATCCAACGGCTTCGAAAAATGGCGCAAATGTTCAAGTAGATTTGTGCGATAGTAAGCATAGGTTTGTTGGTTTATTAAACATACCGTAAATGCTCGTTAGAATCCTAGCGCTTTTAATTACTTTTTCGGTTTCGTGCATTGGTGTCGTAAAGATTAATGATTTACTAGCCTTGGTGACGGTGGGATATTTTGTTTTGAACACAGAATTCTCGATTGGAAAGAATGCCCTTTTTATGTGTTCTTTTTTAGTAGCCTATCTTTCGTTCGTATTTGCTATAAATTTTTCAAATTTGCATGAAATCATCTCATATGTAAATGCCATTTTTGTACTCTTTTGCTTTGCGGTGTTTACAGGTTTTGAGATTGATGCATCGGAAAGATTTTTAATTGCGTACATACACGGGGTGCTGATGGTCATTTTTATTTCTTTCTTCGAACGATCTTTTCTTAGTCTGGGTCTAGGTACACAGTATTCATCGTCTAGCGGTAGTGCTATCCAGGGTTTTATGCTAGATCCTAATCGGTTTGGATTTACTCTTAATATTGCATTGGCTGTATTGCTTGAATTAAGGACTAGGATTAAGTTAGTGCCAATTATCGCCATTATATTACTCGTTGCTTTGTATTACACGAATTCTAGAGCAGCTTTGGCGGTCGGTGTTTTAAATGTCCTTATATTTTTTTTGGGAAAAAAGAATAATTCAAGATTCATTGTTCTAGTTACTGTTATATTGACTTTTTTTAATTTGGATGAATTGTTATCGTTGCATCCTAAGTTTTTAGCTAAGTCAATCTCTTTTAGCGATGATGCTCGTTATATCTATATGGAAACTGTGCTTTCAGAAAAATTTCAATTCATTGGTCAAGGCTTTAATGCTGTTTGGAGAGATTTCAATTTTACGTCGCACAATACATTTTTAGAATTTTATTATGATTTTGGTTTAATCGGCCTTACGTGTTATGTCCTGATTCTGCTTTTTGTGTTCCTAAAAGTATATGAAACCAGTAAAACGTTTTCTTTTAATTTGTTGTTGATTTTATTGGGTTATAGTTTTATTATGAATTTGACATTTAATTTAGTCTTTTTTAGTTTAATTGGATTTATTTTATCTTATGTTAGAGGTAAGCGTAGTAATAGCAGTATACCGAGATGTGTTTAACCTAAAAGACACGGTAGAAAGTGTTTTAAGGCAGTGCACGAATTTCGACTTTAATATAGTGCTTGTGAGTGATGGTAACTCTAAAAGTGATTTCGAAGAAATTCAAAAATTCCGTTGTGACAAGTTAGAAATATTGGAAAATATTGAAAACTTGGGTCTTACAGTTTCTTTAATTAAGGGAATACAAAGCACCACAGCTCGCTATATTGCAAGAATAGATGTCGGTGATATAATGTTGACAACGAATCGGCTTCAGCGTCAGTACGATTGCCTCAAGAGCCACTCTGGATGTGTTATTACTGGCCACCGATATTTTTTATACACTGACTCCTTGAAATCCCTCTATGTATCGCGAAAATTACCCAAAGTAATTGAAGAAGTTGCTTTTCATAAGACTCTATTTGGTCATGTAACTGTTATGTTTGATAAAGTGGCATACGAGGCCTGTGGTGGCTATAATTCGCAGTTAAGAACCGGACAAGATTCCGATTTATGGCCAAGATTGCTGAGACATGGTCATGCTATATTTGATCCTCGAATAATGACATTAGTAACAATGAATGAGCAATCAATTAGTGTAAGTCAAAATAATCAACAGTATATTTCAAAAATAAAGAGGTTGTGGGATAATAATGATTATATAAACGCTGTGTTATCAGTATTAAAATTGTGCATCCCTCGTGATTTTAGGTTAAGATTGATGTATAAGAAGTCGTATACATTATTAAGCAGAAATATTAGCCAAGAATCAGTAATTGAGAAGCTACAATGAAGAACATTTTGTTTTTAGCCCCGAATAAAAGATCATTTGTAGCTAATCGTTTGCCATTTGCTGTGAGCTTAGCCGCGAGAAGTAATGTCTATGTAGTATTGCCGAAAAACGATTATATTTATGAGAGTTATGAAAATATAAGGTTCGTATACGTTGATTTTGACAGAGCGTCCCTTAAACTGGGCAAGCTTTACGATTTTTTAAGAAGTCTTCAAAAAAAATTCCCAACCGGGAGTATAGATTGTATATATTCATATGGTTTATATTTAAACTTAATAAATGTAATTTTTAAATTACAAAGAAGAGTCGATTTATCAATTACGCTTTTTACGGGAATGGGTTATTTTTTTTCGTATACTGGATTAAAAGGATTTCTAAATAAGCTGTTGTTTACCCCAATTGTATTTTTTATAGTATCGGTAAGCAATAAAATACTTGTCCAAAATTCTACGGATTACAGATTTATAATGAAGTTTACTAAATCGTCTAAGGTTTTAAGGACACATGGAAGTGGTCTTGATATTAATTACTGGCGATGTATTTGTAGAAATGGTGATGATGTTTTAAAAGTAATACATGTTTCACGATTGTTGCGAGAAAAGGGGATTATTGAATACGCCAAGCTTTCTTCGAAATTTTCGAAGTCTGACAAAATCGAATTTAAGCATTATGGTGCATTTGATAGTAAACTCAAAGGATCCATTAGTAAGGGCGAAATACGTAAAGAGATTCCTAACCACAATATTAGTTTTATGGGTAACAAGGAAGAAATGAAGAGCATTTATTGTGAAAATGACATACTGTTCTTCCCCTCATGGCGCGAGGGATTTTCTAGAGCAGTTGCAGAATCTATGTCGTGCGGAGTTGTTCCTATTGTTTGGGACGTTCCCGGCTGTCGAGACGCTATTTCAAACAATGTAGATGGACTTATCTTGCCTTTAAATGATTTGGCGACCGCGGAGAAAGTATTAAGAAAGTGGTTAGTCGATAGGCAAAGTTTAGCGACACTATCCAATAATGCTGTTTCCAAAGCTGAAACATTCGATGTTATTGGAATAAATAATCAAATTTTAAGTTTTATTTATGATTGAGCGACTTTTTGCTTGTATTGCTCTGGCTATAATTTCACCATTTTTCATTTTGATTATACTATGTGTAATCTTAGTAGATGGTCGTCCTGTTTTCTTTAAGCAAGAGCGCCTGGGTAAATTCGGAGAAACATTTGTGATTCTTAAGTTTAGAACTATGTCTAGTACTTCTAATAATCAATTAGAAACGAGCAATATCCTTATCAGTGGCGCTGATAAAAGAATAACGCGGTTAGGCATGTTTCTCCGGAAAACAAGTTTGGACGAATTACCTCAATTGATTAATATAGTACAAGGCAAAATGTCTTTTGTTGGACCCCGTCCCATATTGCCTGATCAACTTAAAGCTATAGGAATGGCTTCAAGGCATAATCGTTTTATTGTGAAACCGGGCATAACAGGTTTAGCCCAAATTAGGGGTAGGAGAGGTTTGAATTGGCTGAAGCAATTACAATATGATTCTTTTTACGCCAATCACAAGAGTAGTGCCTTTGATTTGCAAATAATTTTGAATACACTAGTTGTACTTTTCAGTACTAAGGGTGTCTATGGAAGTGTTGAAGATAACTGGCGAAATTATATTAATAAGAAGAAATGAAAAGTATTGTAATAACAAATAATATCAAGGAAGCTGAAGTTTATAAGAACGCTGTGAGTGTAATAATGGTAGATCTAGAAAGGGAAGGTAAACAGAAGCGTCAGGCAGGAAAAAACACTTGGATTTCGGATCACACAATGGATGATGCGAGAAAACTTAAAACCTTTTTGAAAGGTTCAAGTACTGAACTGTGGGTAAGATGTGATTTTCTTTTACCAACTGATAAGTTAAAGGTACATCTCGAAGAAATAGTTGACATCGGAGTAGACGCAATTATGGTCCCTATGTTTGAGGAGTGGGAGGATGTTCATAGGATAATTAAATGGCTAAATAATAAAGTACGTGTAATTCCTTTAATTGAGACGAAGCACGCTTTAACAACGATTGATAAATATTCAGTTTTTGAAAATATCGATTACATACATTTTGGTTTGAATGATCTAAGTATACAACTAAAATCAGATTTTTTATTCGACGTCTTGTTCGATTGGCGATTTATTTTGGCGTTAGAGAAGCTAAGACATGATGGGCAAATGTTTGGAATCGGCGGATTAATGCCTGTTGGGACTGGTTTTATTGATTCAAGAGAACTATTAAAATATCATGCCTACTTTGGGAGTAAAGGTTTTATAGTTTCTCGTGGCTTTAAAGAGTCAATTAATAATAGTTCGGGTCTTTTAATAAAAGAACTTGAGGTTATTTCGAGATTATTGGAGGATAATAAATCCATCAAAGGAATTGGTGATTTGGAGGAGTTAAAGGAGGTACTAGACCAAAGGTAATTTGATAGTTTTAGTTAAAGATAATTTAGAATTATCATTCGTTGATAATTTTACTGCCAAATGGAAGTTAATTATAAAGAAAAAATTGTTGGTTCTTTATAGTTTCGACTTAGATAAAATTGATACGACTATATCAAGTGTAATCTGCAAACGAGATGTGACGTTTAGTATTCAACAATTCAAAAAAATTGAGCATATACATTTGCTTTCTTCGGGTTCTGATGAATTTTTTCGACCCCCGGATTGGAAGGGTAGATTGACAGTTAGTAATGGCGTAAATTCAAGATCTATAGCAGAGTACTTGCTGTGTTCAATATTGATTGAAGCAAAAAATATGATTCATTACATCACGAACCAAAGACTTGGTAATTGGAATAGGCTTTGGTGTGATGAGCTAGTAGATAAGAAAATATTGGTTGTAGGGTACGGAAGCATAGCAAAAGAGTTCATCGAAGTGGCTCGACCATTTAAGTTAGATATTGTAATTGCAAATCGGACTATTTACGAGCCTAATAATATTAGCTTAGGTGATGTAAGCCGTGTAGCCAAAGAATTCGATATAGTTATATCTGCCTTGCCCTTGGCTACAAATACACTTAATTTTTTTGATGAAAAATTTTTTAAGGAATTTTCAAAAGGTTTATTTATAAATGTTTCTCGAGGTGCGTTAGTAGACCAAGCTGTTCTTGTAAAATGGCTGATGGATGATCCATCAAATAGAACAGCAGTTTTGGATGTTTTTCATGAGGAACCGCTACCAAAAGAAAATGAAATATGGTACTTACCCAATGTTGTTTGTACACCGCACATAGCAGGAACTACGAACAACTTCCTAGATAATTTATTTAAGATATTAAAAGGTTTTTATGTTTAAAATTACAATAGTAGCTGGCGCACGCCCGAATTTCGTAAAGATTGCACCTATCATTCATGAATTATTATCAAGACAACGTTCTGGAGCAAGAGTAACTTGGTCCATAGTTCATACTGGACAGCACTATGACGAAAAGATGTCTGGTTCTTTCTTCAGACAACTCGATATTCCTGAACCTGATGTTAATTTGAACTGTGGAGGAGGTACGTTGATACAGCAGACGTCGTCTATACTCACGGCTTTCGAGAAATATTTAATGAATAATCCTACCGACTTGGTTTTAGTCGTAGGGGACGTGACATCAACTATGGCTTGCGCCATGGTAGCACAATTTCTGCATGTGCCGGTTGCTCATGTTGAGGCAGGAATTCGTTCAAATGATAGGTCGATGCCTGAGGAAATAAATCGACTAATAACTGATGTAATTACTAATTATTATTTTACCACATCAGAGTTGGCCAGCCAGAATTTAATCGATTCAGGTTGTTCAAAGGATAAAGTCTTTTTCGTCGGAAATTGTATGATTGATACCTTACTTGCCAACAAAATTAATTTCATGGAACCTCAGATATGGAATAAGTTAGACTTAAAACTGAGGAATTATATGGTCTTGACACTTCATCGTCCCGGCAATTTAATTGATGAGATTAGACTTAAAGAAACATTCAATGAAATCCTCAATTCTACGGAAGATTTTCCAATAATATTCCCTGCTCATCCTAGAACAAAAAAAGTTATTATGAGAATGGGGTTAGAGTCGGACCGTTTACATGTGGTTGATCCTTTAAGTTATTTGGAGTTTAATTATTTGGTAGAACGATGTAAAGCTGTTATTACTGATTCAGGTGGAATAACAGAGGAATGTACTGTTTTAGGAATTCCATGTTTGACTCTGAGAGATAATACTGAGCGTCCGGAGACGGTCAGTATTGGGACAAATGAATTAATTGGAATAGATCCGAAGAATATTGCCCCGGCGGTGAGAAGAGTTATGAGTGATCAATGGAAGGTAGGAGGGATTCCGGAGAAGTGGGACGGAAAGACGGCCAAAAGAATTGTGGATATACTATTGACTCTGGTTTAGTGAAAAGAGCGTTAACTGGTATTTTAATGTGGAATAATTTTCATAGCGAAGGTAATAGAATTCAATTACAAACTTTTGCGCTCCGGTCTTGTTGTGTATCTTTGCCGAACTTAATTGACAAGAAACGATGAGCGAAGTAACGCAATACATTCCTTATAGATGTTAGAATATACAATATGATAAGAGATTTCATGCCTCCCATTATAAGAAGAAATGGGAATAAGTTTTTGGATTATGTTAATCCTAAACGACAGCGTAAGAAAGTAATTAAGGGGCTCAAAAGTTCGAAACTTTTTGGAGGGGATGATTCACTTTTTAAGAGCCTCTTGGCGCAAACTGATTTCTATGTTGAAGTTGGTTGCGGCCAATCCACCGTTTATGCCTTAGAAAATTACAAATTGAAAGGTGTTGTGGCTATTGATTCATCAAAGGAATGGCTCCAAATTGTAAATGAAGTTGCGTCCAATGAAGTACTAATTACTCATCACTCAGATTTTGGCCCATTAGGAAGATGGGGAAGACCACAGTCCTATTCAAAAATCGATGCTGTTTTAAATTACTCGTCCGCGATCTTTAAATATTTTGAACCTGATTTAATTCTCATTGACGGTCGTTTTAGGGTTTATTGCTTTTTGTATGCTTGTCTTTTCGGACAGCCAGGTCTTAAAATACTTTTTGATGATTATCATGGCAGGGATCACTACAGAATAGTAGAAAGATTTATAAAACCAGTAGAAAGTTGCGGGCGTCAAGCCTTATTTATTTTAGATACTGAATTCGATAAAAAAGGAGCGGAAGTAATGCTCAAAAAGTTCGAGTTTGTGATGGACTAGTAACCTTTTATAAGTCTTCAATAATAGTTGGTTTCGTCCGATTTTTTGGGAAGTCTACAAAAATGTGGAAGTCTATATGAGTTATACATAAACGTTCAAAACACTCTCAAGTATTGGTTTATCTAATCATCCCGGCCGCAACGGTTTCGTTAGTTGTTTCGTCAACTAGGATGATTGAGCCAGTTACTCGGTTGACATTATAGTGGTCAACGAACAGAGGTTTTGTTGAACGGATTTTTACTCTAGCGATATCGTTCATCTTGATAGCCTTGTCCTGTTCCATTCTGTGGAGGGTGTTGATGTCCATCTTATACTGAATCTCAGTAATCATCGCACGGGCATCTGCGGTGGTTTGTTTAAGGACGTATTTCGCACGTGGACGCGGCGGCGTGGCGTTAAGCCAGCACAACATGACATCCAGATCTTGCTGACCTTCTGGACGGTTTTCACTGCGCACGAGCATGTCTCCACGGCTGATGTCGATATCATCTTCTAAAGTGATGGTGACAGACATGGGTGGAAAAGCTTCTTCCAATTCGCCGGTTAAGGTGTGAATACCTGAAATGGTACTCTCTAATCCGGATGGGAGTGCAACGACTTTATCCCCTTTTTTAAAGATTCCCCCTGCTACGCGGCCAGCATAACCGCGGAAGTCGTGGTACTGATCGTTGTGAGGGCGGATAACCGTTTGAACAGGGAAGCGGCAATCGCGCAGGTTATAATCTGCAGAGATGTGCACGGTTTCAAGGTTGTGGAGCAGGGTGCCGCCTTCGTACCAACCCATCTTTTCACTTCGGGTGACTACATTGTCGCCGTGTAGGGCGGACATGGGGATGAATCGGACATCCTGAACATTGAGTTTTGCTGCAAAGTCGGTGTATTCCTTAACCACTTTATCGTAGGCCTCTTGACTGTAGTCTACGAGGTCCATCTTATTGATACACACGAAGACGTGTGGGATCTGAAGGAGGGAAGCAATGAAAGTGTGGCGCTTGGTTTGTTCGATCACGCCTTTACGCGCATCCACGAGGATGAGGGCAAGGTTGGCGGTGGAAGCACCTGTGACCATATTGCGGGTGTACTGAACGTGTCCAGGGGTATCGGCAATGATGAACTTGCGCTTTGGCGTGGCAAAGTAGCGGTAGGCCACATCAATGGTGATGCCTTGCTCGCGTTCGTCCTTAAGACCGTCTGTGAAGAGACTGAGGTCAAC
>Ga0233438_10003088_pt1 | contig 15696 bp, 10 predicted proteins | sample SI_123_September_FD_182720 | JGI IMG/M metagenome (GOLD analysis project Ga0233438, IMG submission 182720) | Seawater microbial communities from Saanich Inlet, British Columbia, Canada - SI_123_September2016_10_MG | ecosystem: Environmental > Aquatic > Marine > Inlet | place: Canada: British...
CACATCCTAGAAGGTCTGGTCAAGGCCCAAGACCGCATTGACGATGTTGTTGCGGTTGGTAAGGCTAGTTCCAGCCGTGAACAGTTCGAGTCATGTCTTAGAGGAGACGAAACAATGCCAGGTATTGCTGTCTTTGATTTCTCTGAAGCGCAAGCAAAAGCCATTGCAGAACGTCGTCTGTATCAATTGAGCAGAATGGACGTGGCTAACGTTCAGGCTGAACACGAAGAACTGAAGATCCGCATAGCAGACCTTGAAGACATAATCGGATCACGTCCTCGTCGTCTCGACATCCTCAAAACTGAACTCAATGAAGTCGTTGAACGCCACGGTGACGAACGTCGCTCTTACATTGACCCAATGCCGCTTTCGATGAACCGAGAGGACCTCATTGAGGAGCGAGCTATCGTCATAACCCTCAGCACTGAGAACTACATCCGACACACACCTGTTGAAATGTTTAGGACTCAGAATAGAGGTGGGAAGGGGCTTAAAGGCGTGACTACGAAGAACGAAGACACGCCCCAACTTATCGTGACCTGCTTCAGCAAGGACCGATTGCTTATCTTTACCGACAAGGGACGTGTTTACGGGCTCAAGGCTTGGGAAACACCACTTGGTAGCCGACAGTCACGTGGAAGCCACATTCGAAACCTTCTGGATAGCATCCGAGATGACGAGAACATCGTTACCATTCTTCCAATTTCCCGCGAATTGATTGAAGATGTGAATGAAAAATGCTTCACAGCGCAAGAGAACTGGGAATGCATCAATCCAAAGTGTGAACAGCCCCACAACGTAGGGCCTACAATCAAATGTGAGCACTGCGGTAAGACCCCTCCATCGGGGCATTTCCTAGTGTTTGCAACTAAGGGAGGGCTCATCAAAAAGACCGACCTGCACGAGTACGTTCGAATCAACAAGAATGGAAAGTACGCACTGCGATTCAAAAAGGAGGGTGACGCACTTGTGAACGTTCGTTCTGCAACGAACGAACATGACATCGTGATGATCTCAACAACCGGCTACGCATCTCGGTTTAATTGCTCAGCAATCCGAGCATCAGGCCGGGTTTCCGGCGGTGTTTACGGAATCAAAGTAGGCGACAGGAAAGGTTCAGGAGGCGGTTCTGTCGCAGGAATGGTCGCTATGCTCGACGCAGAGGAACAGATTCTAACCATTTCTAAGTACGGGATGGCAAAGCGAAGTCGTCTGGGTACAGCAGACCGCATCCCTGATACTGACGCTGCAGGCAACATCAAACTTGACGAGGATGGACTACAGAAGATGGCCACCGATGGTTACCGTTCAACGAGACCTGGGGCCAAAGGTGTGCGCACCATGAAGCTCGATGATGAAAACGATGACGAAATCATCAGTGTTCGTACAATCCCTGACCTGGAAGACCATCTATTCTTGCTCACGAAGAAAGGAATGATGATCCGTATTCTCGTTAACCAAACCAAAGAAACCAAAGGCAAGTCAAGCCGAGGCACTCGGGTTATGGAGTTTAGGAACAAGTCCAAAGGCGGATTTACAGACGAGTTGATTTTCTCTTCAAGAATCCCCGCATCTCTCCTTGACATGGGCTCAGAAGAGTCTGATGAAGGCAGTGAAGAAGAGTGAGCCTAAGGCTCATCTTGGTGAAGCGACGCATTCAAACATGAAGGCGACCCGTGGGTTAGTGCGGGGCCAACTCGGCTTGTGCAAAGGTGATGACTATGAAAGAGAGTTCACTCATTTACGACTGGAATACGGTAGAATACGAATTCAGCAGAAACCCATCAAACCACCCTCATGGTGTTTGGTTTGATGATGAGACCCTGCGTGACGGTTTGCAAAGCCCAAGCGCTCGCAACCCTACCATAGAGCAGAAAATAGAATTGCTCACCTTCATGGAACAACTTGGATTGCAAAAAGTAGACCTTGGCCTTCCCGGGGCAGGGCCATTCCATCGCAACCACATCGATGCCATGTTGAGTCACATCAAGGAAAACGACTACTCTATACGGCCTGGTGCCGCAGTTCGCACCTTAATGGGAGACATTGAACCTCTCGTGGAAATGCAAGCAAAGCACGAGATGGAGATTCAAGCATCAGCATTCCTTGGTACAAGCCCCATTCGTCAGTTTACTGAAGGTTGGACCATGGAGAAACTTGTTACGACCATGGAAGGTGCGGTCTCATACGCAGTTGAGAACGACGTACAGGTGATGTTTGTTACCGAAGACACAACTCGTTCCAATCCTGAAGATGTGAAAATGATCTATCAACGAGCAATGGAACTCGGTGTTCGTCGCCTATGCGTGTGCGATACATGTGGTCACGTAACTCCAAATGGTGTTAAGAAACTCCTCTCCTTCATCGATGAAGAAGTCATCAAAGATGCAGGCTATCAGCGCCGAGAAATCGAGGTAAACTGGCACGGACATCAAGACCGTGGTCTCGGGGTAGCTAACAACATTGCAGCGGTTGAAGCAGGTGCAGATGTCATTCACGGAACTGCACTTGGCGTTGGTGAGCGAGCCGGAAATGCACCGCTTGACCAAACCCTCGTGAATCTGAAACTCATGGGAGTCATTGAGAATGATTTGACCCTCTTGGACGCTTACATGCAAAAAGCCAACGAATACATCGAAGTTCCTTTGCCTCGTAACTATCCTGTCTTTGGAGAGGATGCCTTTGAAACAGGTACTGGAGTCCATGCATCTGCCGTTATCAAGGCAATGCGAAAGGGTGACCATTGGCTTGCTGACCGAGTTTATTCTGGCGTTCCCGCCGGTGATTTTGGTTTGAAACAAGTCATCCGTATCGGGCACATGTCGGGTCGCTCAAACATTGTTTGGTGGCTTGAACAAAATGAAATTGAGGTTTCAGACGAATTAGTGGCTCATCTCTTTGAAATTGCTAAGAGCCAGAAGAGAAACATGCTAGATGAAGAAATTCACGCTGCAGTCTCTGCTTTTTCAAGTCAGTGAAGTGCTTTCATTACCAAAAGTAATACACTGCTATTGCCGAAAAAAGCCCGAGTATTGTAAGCCAGTAGAGGACTTTTCCCAGACCTTTTCTACCTAACTTATCTTCAATTTTGTCTGTAACTGCAACGTAGGTGTCTTCTGCTAGTTATGGAGAGATGGTACTGGTTATGAGGTCGACTGGCATTTCTAAATCGCTTGCTGGTTCATTCTATCCCAAATGAATATTTTCCCTTCGCTAAGGGTTTATGATCAAGATTCTTCTTCAAACTCTTTGGATTCATTCGTGATTTTTGAGCCGATCCATTCGGAATCAACGCTGCCTCCACTCCATTCCCCGTCCAATGAAATCTCACTGATTTCATGTTCTTCTCGCCAGACCGGGTCTTCTTGACTTCCATTAATAATGAATTTTCCATCCTCATCTATTTGTTCTTCCAGAAGAGAGAAGTGTTTTGCGATTGGTAAAAAGTGCCCAACTGGCATTCCTGCTGCAGTGAATGGATTAGTTGCTGCCCCGATAATAAGTCCATCTTCTGGGGCGACGATGTCAACGGTCATTCCGGGAGTTCCCGGGTCGGAAATGGTGGCCAATACTTCTCCCTCTCGCATGACGCTCCCAGCACTAACAAACATGTCGAGAAGGCCTCCTTCTCCGGCACGAAGCCATCTTGAGCCGCTGGCCATGATGCGGAATCGAGGCCGATGGGGGTTTCCAGGGATCATTCGTAAGGAGCGTAAGATGTTCATCACGCCATGAACAGCAACTTTGACGGATTCATGGCCGAGATAGTCAGCACCTCCGCCTTCGTAGGTGATGACAGGAATCTCAGCTGAATTTGCTGTGCGACGCAGGGAGCCTTTCGGGGGTGTTGAATCAAGGATGAGTTCAATTCCAAATGCCTTTGCAAGTAAGTAAGAACTTGAATGCGTGAGGTCGACACGAACTTGTGGCATATTGTCACGCCCTTTTGCTGCGCTGTGGAGGTCGATAATACCATCAGAATCTTCAATAAGATGCTTCCAAATTTGATGAGCCACACGTTTAGTTGTGGAACTTCCCGGGTCACCAGGGAATTGTCGGTTAAGGTCACGGCCATCTGGAAAATATCTTGATTTTGCTCTGTAGCCAGGCAAATTGAGGACAGGAACAATACGAAGTGTTCCGGCCATAGATTTTGGGTCAAGGGGGCGCCCTTCATCGGTAAATGGGTTACTCAACAAGTGAGTACAAGCAGATGGACCTGTCAATTCATCGCCATGGATGCCTCCTAAAACCGTGATACAAGGCCCGGGACGGGAACCATGAATCACCGTTACCGGAACTGGCCAAGGGTCACCTAGACTAACGTCGAGGAGAGGAAGAGCCACGGTTCTCAATGTACCTGGCTTGATTCGCTTTCGAAAGAAGCGAATATCCCCCCATTCCGAACTCCGGTCCCATTCTGGCCGGTCTTCCGTTTGATGGGCCTTCATAGCCTCTTCAATCGCTATTTTTCGGCGTTTTGGTAGCTCATGGGCGACCCGAACTTTCCGGACCTTGGTTTTCTTACGCCCCGCCATGCTCTGTGCACAGCCCCCTCCATGATGAACCATACGCTAATTTCTCAGCCAAAGGCAACAACCAAGAAGTGTCACTACTGACCTTGAGTTATGACTCTAGGGGTACAACGTGAGTATGCACCATCCTCAATTTGTTTTGGTTGCGGGCCGGCAAATGAACAAGGTTTGCAAATAGATTCCCATCGAATTGAAAATGGCCTTATTCTACGTTTTACTCCCGAAGACCACCACCAAGCCTTTCCTGGAATGATCAACGGTGGAATAATCGGGACTTTGCTGGATTGTCATGGGAATTGGACAGCAGCAGTTGCTCTTATGGATTCACAAGGGGTGGAGGAACCACCATGCACGGTTACCGCTTCCTACAGTGTTCAACTTAGACGGCCTACTCCATTGAATACAGAACTGGTCGTTACAAGTCAAGTCGAAAATTTGCAAGATGACCGTGCTGAAATCTCACTGAAACTTGAGGCCAATGGGAAGGTTTGTGCAACTGGCAAAGGTCTCTTTGTCGCTGTGAAAGAAGGCCACCCTGCCTACCATCGTTGGTCTTGAGGTTTGTTCATGGTACGCCCCAATGCATCCCAATCTCTTCGCCTTGAGTTGCTTCGTGACGAAGTGGTAACCGAGATGAAGAGCCTAGGTGTTTTTTCTGTTGAGAGCCTCAATATTGCATCAACGGTAAATTTAGGTTTGTTGCGGAAAAATTCAACACAACGCCATGGTGTGACCCGTTGGATTCGGGAACAAGGAGAACTCATCCTGCAAACGGTGGATTTACACCCCGTCTTACTTGAACAAGATTGGTCGAGATATGCTGCATTTGTCATCTATCACGAACTTCTTCATGCTATTGGAAATCGGTCACATAATCGGGATTTTCGCTCTATGGAATCGCTATGGCCGGATGTCGGTGCTTCAAAGCAGGGTCTTGAGTTCACCAATAAGATGCGACTTCAGCGTGCATCATGGCTTTGGATCTGCCCACAATGTGCCATGGAATATCCCCGTCAGCGCCCAAGTGGTGGCAAATATCAGTGCCGAAAGTGCCGATGTCGCCTTATTGACCGCGCCTTAAAGGACATCAAATGATAAACAATGGCGCATCAGGGAACATTGGGGATGGCTATGAAGAATCGTAAGGCACTCATCCTTTCGAGCCTTCTTTTCTTATCGCTGATGATTCCCATTTTCACGTTCTCAGCACAAGCAGGGATTACCTCTCTCGACGGAGGAGGGACGATGTACCTCTCCTGCCAGTCGGAAAATGAGTGTACGCTTACACCTGTCTCTATGGGCGAAGGTCAATTTACTGGACAAAGTTTTGCTTCATCCCTCCAACCAGAAACACTTTCCTTTGAGTTTGATGCAGCTCCTGCCCAACAACACCTTGCTATCCTTCCTGAACAAATGGAATCCCTCATCGTTGACTTTAGGCACCAAACTGAAACCGGCGGGCTTCTACGCCCTGCCATTGATTTTCGCCTTATCCTCGGGCAGAGCGTGACAGATTGGTCATTTGATAGTGAATTTGTACCGACTTCGGCTGAATACGAACCCTATACGCTTGAAGATGAGTCACTTGACTTAGGGGCCAAAAGAGTTCTCTGGAAGGATGCTCAGATACGTTTGATCATGGTTGTGACCCTTGACCGACCCGGGACTTGGGAATTGAACCTGCGAGGGCCATCTAAAATCGAAATTGAAATTCCATGGTCGGTAGATGCAGACGCAGCCAACGTGGATGAACCTTCGTCAACCACTCAACCTATCAGTTCAAGTTTTGATACCGGTCATCGTGGGGCATTAGTAAGCGACGACTGGGATTGCTGGTCGTTCCCCGTTGAAGAACATGAAGTGATGACGCTCATCGTAGATTGGAAAGCAGCTCCTATTGAACTTGAGCAGCCTCACGAAGTTCCGAATTTGGTGACTGAATCGGGGCGCCTGTCTCCTCAGCCAGAAGTTGTGACCGAACTTATTGATGATGACTTGAGAATTATCTACCGTTGGCGGGATCTCCCTATCAATGACTACAACTTGTGCTTTAGAGGCGCTCTTGACCGTTTCCAAGAGTATTCTTGGGCGGGTTTGTTTGGGTATGAAAGTTCAGGCCCTGTTGTCTCAGAAGATTTCTCATCTGAGTCATTCTACCCCTCAGGGACTGTGCTCCTTGGTGATGAGTCGGAATCCTATGTTTTGAAAGAACAAGGAATCTCGGTGCTGCTCCTTTCAATTGTCATGTTAGGAATATTTTTGCTCGTTGGTTTCCGACCAACAACCTCGTATCCTCTGAGATTTGGAATCTTCTTACCGGGCGTGGTTTTTCTTTTCGTAGGGGGTGTCATCCATCCATTATGGTCGATTGCTGACGAAGTACAATATGAGGACGAAATAACCTTTGAGGACCTCATTGAGATGCGTCTCCAACAACTATGGGATGTTTCTGCAGACGGGGTTCCAGACCAAACCCTTGTTGAACACACCGGGGCAACATGGGGGATTTTAGCCGGAGAGCGTCTTCAACTTCGTTTGTCCATAGAACGTGCCGTTCCCCTTCAGGACAACCGATGGCAACTGATTGTTCCGGAATTGGAGGAATTACGCCTTGACGAATTGATCTTCGCCCAAGTTGCTAAGGGAGGGCAACAAACAGGGATACAGGGAGTACAAGACGACAGGTCGGTGGGTTTTGTTCTCCTTGCAGGACGCTCGCTCGTTCTTGACCTTCTCATGTTAGAAGCGATACTGGTGGTTGACGAACTTCCATCATCCTCTGTATTCCACATTGATACGGTCATGGTTGAAACGAGATCTGCAGGTTCATTTAACTCGCCGGTTTGGTCAACACGACCGGCTAGTATTTCGGAAAAGGATTGGATTGGACTTCAAGGGACCTTGTTTCCACAACAAATCACCATCAGCCTTTGTGATTGTGACTTGGACCTCCTCGACGTCAGTTTTCAATCATCCCGAGGATTTGATTTGAATGATGTCCCCGAACAGAACTGGGGTTTGGAAAATGCAGATGGAATACTGCCTTACGGTTCTGCGCTGATGTGGCTCGGAATGTTGCTCGGTATTGTAGCATCAACTTCTGAATTACGTCGCTATCAAAAGGCACAAAATATGGCTCAATCCTTCCATCCCGTTCGGGAAAACCAGTGGACTTGACTCACTTCTTTTCAGCCTTGTCAAGTTCTTTAGAAACAGCCTTAGTGACTTCATCAGGGTTCATCTTTGCCGCCTGAGCTGCCTTGTCAATCGATTTTGCTTCTTCATCGGTGATTTCACCATCAGCGGCTGCAGATTTAATCGCTGCCTTGACACTCATTTCTGCTGCTTCTTCATCGGTGATACCCAATGCTTCTTGGAAGGATTTCAATTCCTTCATTTCGGCTTCGGAGATCACGCCGTCCTCCCAAGCGGAGTCGTACGCATGGACCAAAAATTCACGATATGCTTCTTGGTTGAGAAGCACGTCGCGAATAAGTCCGGTATCTACACCCGTGTCTGAATTTGCCATTTCAAGCAAGGCAATGGAACGGCGGACTTCCTTTACTGCCATGTCCTTGAGTCCGTGACCAGCCCATACAGCTCCTGCTGCTGTAACTGCTGCGGCGAACCATCGCATGACGTCAGGATTGACCAAATCACCGGGTTGAACCAGGTGGAAAATTCCGAGTACTGCCATTGCAGCCCCGCACATAACCTCCACCCAATCGTTGAGATCAGGCTCATCATCAAAGATGGACAATCGCTCTTCTACCATGGCCTCCATGTCGTCGCTCATGTGGGTGGACACCCACAGGTGGGACTTAGGTATGTCGGAAGTTCTCAGAAGCCGTTGTCCTTTTGGACTGTTGGCGTTGGTAGGGTACCATGGAGGGCCCAATTGCTGATGTAAGCGCCCTTGGAATGCCGACAAAGTTTTCCGAATTTCTCGTGAATGAATGGGGGATCACCAACCTTCATCCTCCCCAAGCAGAGGCAGCCCCGAGCATCTTGTCCGGAAAGAATACTCTTGTGGCAATTCCAACTGCTTCGGGAAAGTCGCTACTTGCTTACATGGCTATGGTGCAGCGCTTAAGTGAAGGTCACAAACAATCCAAGGCGATTTACATTGTCCCGCTAAAGGCCTTGGCTATGGAAAAGTTCGAGGACCTTTCTCAAATTGCTAAGGCTATGGATTTGAAGATAGGACTCGGCATTGGAGATGCTACTGCGGAAGCCAAAAATATTGATGATTGCAATATTTTGGTCTGCACCTCTGAAAAATTAGATTCGCTCCTTAGACACAAAGCCGAACTCGTGACGAACCTTACATGCGTTGTAGCCGATGAGTTTCATCTCATGAACGATTCAACCCGCGGGCCTACTTTAGAGATCAACTTGACCCGCCTTCGCCATATTCGCCCAGACGCACAACTCATCGCACTTTCAGCAACCGTCGGGAATTGTCAAGCTCTTGCAGATTGGTTGGATGCTGATTTGGTACAGTCCGATTGGCGCCCGGTCGCGCTAGAATACGCTACATTCCATGATTTTCACGTAGAACCCAGAAAAATTCAATCCTCAAACACAAACCATGACCCTTCTCAGTTGAGTGCTCCACGCACGCTTGAGGGACTGAAAAGTCACCCTGTTTGGAGTGTCGTCAGCGACGGCCTCGATACAAAGAGTCAGGTTCTCATGTTCGTTGGGACACGGAGAAGTGCCCAATCTGAAGCCAAAAACCTCGCCAAGAGAGTCAAAAAAAGATTGCTCAAAGAAGACCCTGATCGCCTCAAACAACTCCAAGAAGTGGCCGACCGTTTGGAAGGAAGAAGCCAATCTAGCCTTGCTGAACAGTTGGTTCATTCAATGTCTGGCGGCGTTGGCTTCCATCATGCAGGATTAACGTCAGGCCAACGGAAAGAAGTTGAAAAAGCCTTCAAATCTGGTCTTCTTGTCGCCTTGACTGCCACCCCAACACTCGCCGCAGGTGTCAACCTCCCCGCCCGTCGGGTACTCGTTCGCGACCTCAAACGTTGGGACGACGGCATGAGTCGCCCGCTTCCAGTCATGGAAGTTCGGCAGATGCTAGGTAGGGCAGGGCGACCAAAATACGATACCCGTGGAGAGGCTTGGGTGTATTGCAAAGGCACCGATGGCTGGGAAGTAGCAGATTCGGTTTCAGACCGTTATTTCTTCGGGCCTATTGAAGACATCACCTCGAAACTTGCGAATGAACCAGCCATGAGGATGCACCTGCTCGCTAGCATTGCCACTGGCGGCTTGCTTCACAAAGGTTCGATTGAACATTTCTTTTCATCAACCTTCCTTGGTTCAACCATGGCTCCGTCGCAACTCCGTGAACGCCTCAACACCATGCTTGATTGGCTGGTTGAGGAACGCTTCGTGAGAAAGGTTGGAATTGACGAACATTTCACTGCCCACTGGCTAAATGAAGATGTTAACTCTGAAGGCGAGGAGGCTTGGGATGATTCACTTCCAGCATGGGCGACACCAGCCCAGGAGACCGTTGGCGTAGGATGGAGTCCAGGTCCTGTCTCATCGAAGAAATCTACCCCTCATCGGTCTGCTCACCTCAATCCCTCTCTTGGCTTCACTCCAGCCACATCTTTGGGCAATACGGGAGGTTGGGTTCAACCTTCTGCCGAAGAACCCCACAACATGAAGTATCAAGCAACACAAATGGGCGAAAGGGTGACACAACTCTACCTCGACCCCCTTTCTGCCTCTATTTTGAGAACTGGATTACGACGTGCAGTGCGGCGCTTGGTGCGTGCCGACCGGCCGGTTACCGATTTCGGATTGCTGCATTTGGCGGTAGCTACTCCTGATTTCAATTCACTTTGGGCAAAGACTGCTGACATGGAAGCCAACTCCCCAGTGTGGTTGAAGGCGAATTCGACGGAGGATGAACTGTTGGTGGATCCAGGTTATGCAGAGGCGATGCTGAGTAATGTCAAGAGCGCATGGATGGTTGAAGAGTGGACAGAGGAAGCAACCATTCGTGATCTTGAAAGCCGACTTGATGTCTCGCCAGGAGATGTTCATCATAGGGTTGACCTCATGGGGTGGCTTCTTGCAGGTGCTCAGCATGTTTTGATGGCCGATGATGTATTTTCAGACGAACACATGCACATCATTTCTGAAATCGTTCAACAAATCAGCATTCTTCAACAAAGGGTACGTCATGGATGTAAAACTGACCTACTGCAACTTGTCAACATACGTCATGTTGGTCGTCAACGAGCACGTGAAATGGCTTCTTTGGGATTGCGTCAACCGAATGATGTCGCAACGATGTCAATGAAAACAAAGAATTCTCTACTCGGTTTGCGGGGTTGGGGTCCAATGCTTCTGGAAAAAATTGTCAATGAAGTTGAACGGGTTTTGCGAAAAGCCTCGTCCGATTCCAATCAACAACCAACCGTGAGAGAAGATGATGTGCCTCTTGAAGGTGAACGCTTTGAGGATGGTTGAAATCCAAGAAGCATCTGCGCTGTAGCATGGAACTTCCTCCGTTCCCTTGTGTGCCCGTACATCTCGATGAGGCGACTCATTCATCTGGCGTTATTGATGTGTTTCTCAAAGAGCGTCCCTCTCCCCGATGGGTCTTACTCGGAGCCCATGCAGTTCAGACAAATGCTCAATTGTGGACCGCTTGGATCAAAACAACTCGAAATGAGTTGAGAGGTACGAGTGTAGCGCGAAGTATTGATGCTGAATTTATGCGCTATCTTGCAGGCACACATCATGTATCCGAAGCATTTGCTCGTGCGGGCTATCAAGAGGGTTCGGAGGATGCTTGGATCCTCTATCTTCCACAAGCTGAATCGTCTCGTAATTCCTTAGGTCACCTTCATCCGTTCCTGCCTGAACATGTTGCAATTCCAGAAGATCTCAGTGACCTAATGAATCAATTGAAATGGAACTCACGCGAGTCCCTTATGATTCCATCTATAGAGGGTTCAAAGATGTTAGGTGCAGACGTAGACTCTGTTGGACTTGACGGGCTTGAAGAGCGGCTTATAGCCCATATTTCAATGGCGGATGACCAAAGTGCTTCTCACCGATAAGGGGAGGGTTCAAAGGCTACTTGTTTTCATGGGGTAGCATGGTAATGGCTGCAAACCAAGGCGAAGCCCATGTTCCTTCTACGGGACGCTATCTTGACCAAGAAAAAGTACGCAATGCGCTCGATTCAGCCACAACACATGGTGCATCTTACGCCGAAGTCCGGTTAGTTTCCTTTACACAATCTTCAGTAGCAATGCGAGACGGCGTTCTTGAACGTGCGATTCCAGGTCAAGAGTTGGGGCTCACACTCCGAATTCTTGCCGATGGAGCGTGGGGTGTCCATTCAACGACCGATATTGCTTCGCTCCCTGAACAAATTGAGTCTACAACTCGCCTCGCAAAGGCAGTTGCATCCCGCAGGGCAGAAGGAGAAAAACCGATTGGTCTTGCAGACATCCCCGTATTCGTAGACGAGCACCATTGGAAATCAACACTTGATGTACGCCACACTGAGTTGGATACAAAGATGGATTTGATGAATGATTTTTACAAGGGTGCAAGCCAACATAAGCATGTAGTATCAGTCACCACTGGTTGGAGCGATGAACACATACACACTGAACTCATGACCTCAGAAGGTATGGATCGAGCATGGTCCTTTCAACGCTCGCTTGTTCACGGCATGGTTACCGCCAGAGATGACTCAGAAGTTGTCTCTTACCGAACTCGCACTGGAGGTCAGGGCGGGCTTGAACTCATCCAAGGCGTTGACTTGACCGCACTGGGTGAACAGGCCCAAAATGCTGCACTTCGTCTGCTCAAGGCCGAACGGGCACCTTCTGGGAAAATGCCGCTTATCGCTGATAATGATTTGACTGGCGTTTACATCCACGAGGCCCTTGGTCATCCGTGTGAGGCTGATTTGGTTGCCGCTGGTGATTCTTGTCTTGCAGGGAAATTGGGTGAAAAAATTGGAAACGATATCGTGACCGTCGTCGATGACCCGACGCTTATGGGCGGATATGGAGCCTATCCAATCGATGATGAAGGAGTCAACACTCGGGAGAAAGTCCTCATCAAAGACGGCGTACTCACAGAATATCTCAATCATCGTGAAACGGCTCATCACTTTGGGTTGGAGCCAAACGGCGGGGCTCGGGCTCAAGACGGCTTGCATCACCCGCTTGTCCGAATGTCCAACACCATGATTCAAGGTGGTTCACACGCAGATTTAGAGGAACTGATGGAGGATGTTGAGTACGGCATCTATGCTTGTGGAACTCGTGGTGGACAGGTCGACACAGGACGTGGTTCGTTCCAGTTTGCTGCCCAAGAGGCTTGGCTTATTGAAAACGGCGAATTGACTCGACCTCTCAAAGATGTAAGTGTTAGTGGAATGACGCTTGAAATTCTCAAGAATGTCGACGGACTTACTCGTGATGCATCGTTGGCGACTCCTGGGTTCTGCGGCAAAGGTCAGACTGTTCCAGTTGGAGATGGCGGTCCAGTCATGCGAATTCGCGAGGCTTTGGTGGGATGATCATGCTACCAGATGGTGCACAAGACAGGCTACTTGCTAACGCTCAACAAATCGTTGATGCTTGCTCTTCAATCGGCGTACAACAATGGGACATCGTAGGGTTCCAATCTTACGGCCACGAACTTGACATTGAAGCCGGTAAAATCACCATGGCTGGTGGCGGTGGTGAAGGGGGATTCGGAATTCGAGTGGTTGAAGATGGCCGTTTTGGATTCGCTCATTTAGTCGACGTATCCGGCGCTGAGCGAGCAGTTCAACAAGCCTTGAGCATTGCTCGCAAATCACCTTCGATTGCTCATTTCGTTCTTCCAAGCGAACAGGCCGCCACAAAGGTTGGTGGGATGTGCGACACAAATATCCTCAATCTTGGCCCTGAAGACCTGCTTGAGCAGGCTGATGCACTCCTAAATGCTGTCAAAAGTGCTGACGAACGGGCTATCGTGACTGGAGGTGGCGTTGGAGTTTCTGCTACGGCATCTTGTCTTCTCAACAGCGAAGGAATCCTAGAGAGTGGATTGACGACCTCTCACGGGCTTGGGGTTCAAGTTACCATTGACAATGATGGAAAAATGACCAGCTCGTACCAAGGAGATTCATCAAGGACAAAGATGGTGGATGTTCCTGATTGCATTGAACTCGCTGTAGATTGGGCCGTCCGAACTCAGAATCCGATTGAAGTTGATTCTGGGGCTTTAGATGCTCCTGTTTTGATGACGAGTGAAGGATTCTCACCTCTGTTTTCTATGGTTGTTCCCCCGGCAATGATGGGTGAAAAGTTGGTCCGGAAAGAATCCTTTTGGACAGGTAAGATGAATCAAAATGTGATGGCCGAGGACCTCTCAATAGTGGACAATGGTCTTCTTGAAGGAGGTTTTTCTTCGGGTTCACGTGACGGTGAAGGAGTTCCAAAACGGAAGCAAAGTTTGGTTGAATCCGGGCGATTAGTAAACATGCTTTGGTCCACCCGAGATGCAGCCCAGCAAGTTGCAGAAGGACGTATTGATGCTGCGCAATCTACCGGTTCAGCCGTAAGTAGAGGTCACCAATCACCTCCGTCGACGGGTGCCTCAGAACTCATGATGACCTCCACAAAAGCGAGTCAGACATTTGATCAGATGCTTGAACAAATGGGTGATGGTTATGTTGTAAACGGCGTCATGGGTGCTCATACTGCTAATCCCACAAGCGGCGACTTTTCAGTTACCACAAGCAGCATTCTACGTGTTGTTGGCGGCGAAATTATTGGTCCGCTCAAGCAAGCCGGTCTCTCGGGAAATCTTGCAAACGCTCTATCGGGGAATGTAATCCTTGGAGATGACGTCCGCAGACAAGGGTCTTATTCATCAGGCAGCATGCATTTGCCCGATGTTTTGTTGATGGAAGGACTACGCGTTAACCCTGCATAAGTCAATATCAGACAAAATCAAAAGCCATTCTTTATGGCCTGTCGTCGTTGGTGTAGCAGTCCATGGAGGTAAAGGGAGTGTTATATCTGAACCAAACCGCACGAAAGCCCGCAGCCTGTTCTCCGCACAGGTGTCGAACAACAATGTCTTACGGAGGGTTGTTTGATGTCTGAAGAAAAGTATGCAGACTATGTTCAAGCGGTCATCAAAGAATGCCCCGATGCGAATCCAGCAGAGGTAGCCTCTGCTTTCGCAAAATACGAGGATGAATTTTACATTCCACCTCAAGATGCAATGCGCTCAGTACTTCGCCGTTTCAAGAGCGGAACAGGTCCTGCGACCACGAGCACGACGACTCGCCAAGAACGGGAAACCAAGAAAGTCGCTACACTCACAGAATTGAGTGGCGATGACCGTGATATCGAGATCGAAGTCGCCATAGTGACACACAACATCAGAGACCAACTTATTCGCGGAGAAGAGAAGCAAATTGCATTTGGATTCCTAGAGGATAATCCTTGGGAAGAAGGAGGAACAAAAACTCGCTGGGATTACAAAGATTGGGGGCCACACGCCAACCTCGCTGCAGGGAGTATTGTTCGCATTGAAGGTGCGAGCGTTAACGAATACAACGGCAAAATGTCTCTTAACATCAATCAGTCTACCGGTATTGTCGTCCTCAAAGAGGGGGTTGCAACAACCGTTTCAACCAACGACCCTATTGAGATTAGCAGTGTCCCTTCAGACGGCTATATCTGTGTTGTTGGAAGGGTTCTCACATCCCGTCCAGACCAAATTCACCGGAAGGACGGTTCAGGTTCCATTGAGGTCGTACGTGGCCGAATTGCCGACGAAACGGGAACGATTGGTTTTCTCTCTTGGGAGCCTTTTGAGCACGAAGTCGGGTCATTGCTCAAGATTGATGGCGCACAAGTTCGAAGTTTCCGAGATACACCGGAATTAAATTTCGGACGAACAACTCGTATTGAGGTCTATCACGATGCGAACTTCTCGGATTTAGATACGCTATCAAGCAGCACCTCTCTTTCTATCTCTCAGTTCCGTGATGGATCAAGGGATGTAGATGCAATCGTCCAAATCACCGAATGGAATAAACGAAGTTTCACTCGTGATGGCGAAGAGAAGTTCCTATGGTCTGGGCAAATTGCAGACCCGTCTGGGC
>Ga0233438_10003101_pt1 | contig 15660 bp, 12 predicted proteins | sample SI_123_September_FD_182720 | JGI IMG/M metagenome (GOLD analysis project Ga0233438, IMG submission 182720) | Seawater microbial communities from Saanich Inlet, British Columbia, Canada - SI_123_September2016_10_MG | ecosystem: Environmental > Aquatic > Marine > Inlet | place: Canada: British...
ATGATTCTTATTTCGGGATTCAACGTATATCCAAACGATGTTGAAAAAGCAATCTCTGAAAACCCTAAAGTTCTTGAAGTAGGAGTTAGAGGTGAAAAGAACGAAGATGGTACAGAATTTGTTAGAGCATTTGTTGTCAAAAAAGATCCTTCGCTAAACGAAGAAGAATTAATTGAGTTTTGCAGATCCAAATTAACAAATTACAAAGTTCCTAAAAGTATAAGTTTTAGAGAAGAACTTCCAAAGTCTAACGTTGGAAAAATTTTGAGAAGACTGCTAGAGTAATTTACTCTAATCAAGTCTGGAGAACTCCTGTTTTATAATCTTCTATTATTGGATTATTATTAGCTGCCTCGATACCTAAAGATATCCATTTTCTGGTATCTTTTGGGTCAATGATAGCATCCAACCAAAGTCTAGATGCAGCATAGTAAGGCTTGATTTGAGCATCATACTTCTTCTTAATTGCACCAAATAATTCTTTTTCTTTTTCTTTAGATATTTTTTCACCTTTTGATGTAAGAGAAGATAATTCTATTTGAAGTAAGACTTTTGCTGCTTGCTCCCCACCCATAACTGCAATTTCAGCAGTTGGCCAACCAACTATCAATCTTGGGTCATATGCTTTTCCACACATAGCATAATTTCCAGCACCATAGGAATTACCCATAATAATTGTAAACTTTGGAACTACAGAATTGGCCATTGCATTTACCATTTTTGCTCCATCTTTAATAATTCCTCCATGCTCAGACCTACTACCAACCATAAACCCACTAACATCCTGAAAAAATACTAAAGGAATTTTCTTTTGATTACAATTCATAATAAATCTAGATGCTTTGCTAGCGCTGTCACTATAAATAACCCCTCCAAATTGCATTTCTGATTTACTAGTTTTAACAACTTTTCTTTGGTTAGCAACAATTCCAACTGACCAACCATCAATTCTTGCATAACCACAAACAATAGTTTTTCCATAATTTGCCTTATACTCAGTAAAATCTCCATTATCAATAAAAAAATTAAGTATGTTTTTAACATTGTAATTTGAAGATCTCAAATAAGGAAAAGTACCATAAAAATCTTCCATTTTTAATTTGGGTTTTTGAGAACTGGATCTATTGAGTTTTAATGTTTGTTTTTCAGAAATCTTATCTAATAAATTGCGAATAGTTTTTAAGCACGTCTTATCATCAGGAGATTTATAATCCACCACTCCACTAATTTCAGAATGGGTAGTTGCTCCTCCAAGAGTTTCGTTATCTATTATTTCTCCAACTGCTGCTTTTACTAAATAAGAACCTGCTAAAAATATGGTCCCTGTTTTATCTACAATTAATGACTCATCGCTCATAATTGGCAGGTAGGCTCCACCAGCTACACAGCTGCCCATGACAGCAGCAATTTGAGTAACTCCCATAGCACTCATCTTTGCATTGTTTCTAAAAATTCTACCAAAATGTTCTTTGTCTGGAAAAATTTCATCTTGAAGAGGTAAATAAACTCCTGCACTATCCACTAAATAAATTATTGGAATTCTGTTTTCCATTGCAATTTCTTGAGCTCTTAAATTCTTCTTTCCAGTAATTGGAAACCATGCACCAGCTTTAACTGTAGGGTCATTTGCAACTACTACACATAATTTTTTATGAACATAGCCCATTACCACAATTACTCCACCAGCTGGACAGCCACCATGCTCTTGGTACATTTTGTGTCCGGCTAAAGCTCCAATTTCAATATTTTGCGATTCTTTGTCCAGTAATAATTCTATACGTTCTCTAGCTCCAAGTTTACCTTTTAATTTTTGTTTGTTAATTTTCTCTTTACCACCACCTAAATAAATTTTATCCAACTTAAGATTCAAGTTTGAAATCATCAATTTTATTTGATCTTCGTTCTTATTAAAGGAAACATCTTTTTCTAAATTATTCATAGATTGTGTTATTTCATCAATATTATAGCTAATATAAGTAATTCAAAATCTACTAATAAAGCAATTAAGTTATATTTGAAACAAAATATAATAGATGAGAATTGGGATTGTATTGTATCCTACTTTTGGGGGAAGTGGGATTGTAGCAACAGAACTTGGTAAAGCATTGTCCAAAAAAGGGCATGAAATACATTTTATTACTTATAGTGAGCCAGTTAGATTAGGAGAGTTAAGAAAAAATATATTTTACCATGAGGTGAGAACCTCAGATTATCCTTTATTCAAATTTACGCCGTATGAACAAGTGCTAACAAGTAAACTTGTAGACGTCGTTAAATTTGAAAAATTAGACCTTCTCCACGTTCATTATGCAATTCCTCATGCATCAGCAGCATATATGGCACAACAAATATTAAAGGATCAAGGAGTTGAAATTCCATTTATTACTACTCTCCATGGAACAGATATAACCTTAGTAGGTAAAGATCCTTCTTTTGAACCTGTAATTAATTTTTCAATAAATAAATCCAATAGAGTAACTGCTGTTTCTGAAAATCTCAAAAAAGAAACCTTTGAATTATTTGACATAAAAAACAATATTGAAGTTATACCCAATTTTATTTGTCTTAAAGAGTATAAATTGGACAATAACGATTACTACAAAAAAAGATTTGCACCAAATAACGAGAAAATAATTTGTCATGTATCTAATTTTAGAAAAGTTAAAAGAATTGAAGACGTAATAATTGCATTTGAAGGTATCTCTAAAGAAATTGATACAAAATTGCTTTTAGTTGGTGACGGTCCTGAAAGAGCAAGACTAGAACAAATATCTAGAAATTCTATATTCAGTAAAAATATTTTCTTTTTGGGAAGTCTAAAATCCACCAAAGAGGTTCTAAATATTTCTGATTTATTTATTTTACCATCCTCCAAAGAAAGTTTTGGTTTATCTGCTCTAGAAGCAATGGCTTGTGGGGTACCAGTTATTGCAAGTGACTCTGGTGGAATTCCAGAAGTAATATCCCATGGAGAAAGTGGATTGTTAAATTCTGTTGGAGACACCTATCAAATGACAAAAAATGCATTGAAACTATTGTCTAATGAATCTCTCTTAGAGAGGTTTAAAACCAATGCTTATAAACAAGCAATGAAATTTGATATAGAAGTGATATTGCCTAAATATGAGAAATTATATGAACAGTGCGTAAATGATTATCTAACTAAATGAATCCAAAACTCATCCCTTACCGGATTAGAAGTTCGAACTCCGTCTGCATCGTAAGTACTACCAAAAGTTCCATCCATAATGACTAAATAGGCCCCTGGCTTACAAACTTTTCCTCTTTCTGTTTTTCCATCCCATTCAAAATTTGGATCAATTGAATTAAAAACTAGCTGTCCCCATCTATTATAAATATTTATTTGCATCACATCATAACAAGGATCATTTTTTCCTGCCAGTTTATAGATGTCATTTGTTCCATCTCCATTGGGAGTAAATATATTGGGGATTTCTTTAACATCTCCAGTTGGAGGATCGACAGTGACATGCGAAGTAGCCATTACAGTATCTGATCCACATACTGTAGAAAAAGCTCGGTAGTTTAAATCAAATTCTTTTTGATATACATAATTACAGTCTGTTACCCAACAAAATCTTAATGCAACATTTTGTATCGCAGAAGAAATATTTCCTACGTGAGAGTATCCCAACATTGAAATTGTATTGCCAATACTATCATTAAAATCATCGTAATAATATTGACCAGTAGAGTTGTTGTATTGTGGCGGTACAAATGTAGAATCAAAACTAAAGTTTCCAGAGTATGGTTCAATGGCTAACGTGTCATCAGAGTTCAGGGTGTCTTGTGCAAATAAATCAATACAAATAGTATCATCTAAGGTTACATTTATACTAGAAGGAATATCTAAGAAAGTTGGTGCAGGAATTTTTTGGACATAAATACTAAGTTCTTTTACTACAGGGTTAAAACCACTACAATCAATAGAATAGGAATCCATTGTGACATTAAAAGTAGAATCAATTCCTTCGCAGGGTGCTTCCCAGCAGTAACGCATATAAAGAACACCAGTATTTCCAATATATCCAGCACTATTTAAGTTGAATTGATTGAAGAAAACAGTGTCTCCTACACTATTATCCCAGTCATAATAAGCTAGATTTGTTCCGCCTGATATATAATTACTAGGTGGGACGTAGGAACCCAATAAATCAAAATCAGAAGAAGTAAGTTGTAGAAAAAGAGAATCTGAAGGGTCATTTACACCTACTTCTAAATCAAAACAAATGCTATCATTTACATAAACATCTACTGAAAAAGTATCTACTGCTGGACTTCCAACATCATTGTTTAAAGTAATAACTGGTGGATTTGCCAAAACACAGGGCAAAGAGGCATATTGAGCATCTCTTCTAACTTCTCCAATTTTCACACCGTTTCTATATTCCTCAACTCTGACTGAAAATTGAAAATATCCAATAATGGCTGGAGATGCTGCTATTTCACCAGTTACTGGATTTATAGACATTTGAGGACTTCCGCCAATTACGTTAAACTGATTATATCCTGGTGCAAAATTACATGAAGGATAAAAAGGATACGCTCCAGAACCCGGAGCAGAATTTCCATTATTTGGATTGGTTCCATCGTTTAAGGGGGCTACAAGTGAAAAAACTAAGGAGTCGCCATCTGGGTCAGTAACAGGCCAAGTGAAATATTTAATATTATTCACACAGAAATATGCATCATTTGGATAGTCTCCAAAATCAGGTGTCGAATTTTGACCAATAGATGGGTCTGGAATAATTGCAAAAATTGAAATTCCGTCACTAGTAGGAGTAGCCAAATTATCAATCAAACCGTTTCTACAACATGTTTCATAATGAAGATAATATCCCATTGAGAAATTAGGCAAACTAACAGAACCTAATCCACTGTAAACTCCTTCTTCAATTCTTACTATTGACGGATTAGGGGTATAGCATGGATCTCCAAGAGGAACTAAGGAGGCGGATCCACCGTTTAAATAAAGTGTTTTTATTGTTTGTAGGTTGTTTGTTCCAATCTGATAAATTCCTATAGTTACCGAAGCAGGCATATTTACAGCTCCATTCACATCATCTCGATAAAGTCTAAGTTGAATGTCGTAAACACTGGAGCTAACACCATTATTAGTCATAGTTACTTTAAAGTCACCACCGATAATATGAGTAGCATATATACTTGTTGAAAAGATTGAAATTATAAGAAAAGAAAATAAAAATTTAAATAAAAGCTTTTTCATCAAGTCGAATGTTTCTGAGACAAAACTAATTAATTAAAATTAATTGCAAATTTTACGTATTAAAAAATACTAAATCACAAACGATAAAAACAAAATAAAAGAGGGGATTTAGCACATAATATTTTAAATAAAATTAGTATTTTAAATAAAAAATTAATGTAAAATATTGATAAATTTAAACTCTATTATATAATTAAAGACTAATTTTATTTTATATGACAAACCCAGAAATAATCAATGCCTTAAAGTCTCTTTTGCTTCCAAGATTGATTGAAGAAAAAATGCTAATTCTTTTAAGACAAGGAAAGATTTCTAAGTGGTTTTCCGGAATTGGACAAGAAGCAATTTCAGTGGGATCTACTTTAGCGATGGATAAAGATGAATTTATTTTACCTATGCATAGAAACTTAGGGGTATTTACTACAAGAGACGTTGATTTGTTCCAACTCTTTTGTCAATTTCAGGGTAAAGAAGAGGGCTTTACAAAAGGGAGAGATAGATCATTCCATTTTGGAACTATGAAACATAAAGTTGTAGGAATGATATCGCATTTAGGACCTCAACTAGGAATTGCATGCGGTATAGCATTGGCAGAAAAAATAGAAAAAACCAATAGATCTGTTTTAGTATTTAGCGGGGATGGAGGAGCAAGTGAAGGAGATTTTCATGAAGCTTTAAATGTTGCTTCGGTATGGCAATTGCCCGTAATATTTGTAATTGAAAATAACCAATGGGGGCTGTCAACTCCCTCAAAAGAACAGTTTAATTGTAAGCAATTTATCGATAAAGGAATTGGATACGGAATGAAAACTGAGCAGGTAGATGGCAATAATATTCTTGAAGTTTACGACTGTATAAAGAAAGTTAAATTGTCACAGTCAAAAAAACCTGAACCATTTCTGGTAGAAGCATTAACCTTTAGAATGAGAGGTCACGAGGAAGCATCTGGAACAAAATACTATCCCAAAGGACTGCAAGATAAATGGAAAACCAAAGACCCAATTTTAAAACTTGAAACAGAAATATTAAAAAATAATATTCTTACTGAAAATGAGATTCAAGAGAGTAAAAAAAATATAAAAGAAGCCATTAATATAGCTTGGTTAAAAGCTTTTGAAACACCAAAATTAAAGGCAGATTTAAATTCTGAATTAGGAGATATTTATAAAAAACATTCCAATAACGAAACTTACTCTAAAGATAACAAAAAAGAAATTAGGTTTATTGATGCTCTTTCTCAAGGACTTTTCCAAGGTATGGAGAGGTTTGAAAATTCTATAATTATGGGACAAGATATTGCTGAATATGGCGGTGTTTTTAAAATGACGGAAGGTTTTCTAGAAAAATTTGGCAAAGATAGAGTTAGAAATACTCCTCTTTGCGAATCTGCAATTGTAGGAGCTGCATTGGGACTTTCACTCAAAAACAAAAAAGCAATAATGGAAATGCAATTTGCAGATTTTGTAACTGTAGGGTTTAATCAAATTGTAAATAATTTGGCTAAGTTACATTACAGATGGGGGCAAAATGCAGATGTGGTAATTAGAATGCCTACTGGAGCTGGAGTAGGAGCTGGACCATTTCATTCACAAAGTAATGAAGCTTGGTTTTCTCATACGCCTGGTCTGAAAGTTTTGTATCCATCTAATCCAGAAGATGCAAAAGGATTGATGCTGGCTGCAATTGAAGATCCGAATCCAGTAATGATTTTTGAGCACAAGGCTTTGTATAGAAGTCTAACTGGCATGGTTCCTGAAAACTATTACCTTACTCCTATTGGAAAAGCAAAATTAGTTGAAGAAGGTAAAGAGTTAAGTATTATTACTTATGGAATGGGGGTTCACTGGGCTAAAAAAGCAATTAAAGAAAAAAATATTTCAGCTGACATATTGGATTTAAGGACACTTTTACCACTAGATAAAGAATCTATATTTGAAAGTGTTAAAAAAACCAACAAAGTACTAGTTCTACATGAAGATTGTTTAACAGGTGGCATTGGAGGAGAAATTTCTTCTTTAATTAATGAAAATTGTTTTGAATCTTTAGACGCTCCTGTAATAAGATGTGCAAGTATGGACACACCTGTCCCTTTTGCAAGTGATTTAGAAGAACAGTTTTTAGCCAATAAAAATTTAAATGAAAAAATTGATTATTTAATAAATTATTAACTGTGAGAAAAATTTATTTTTTAATATTATTTATACCCATTTTTTCTCTTGGACAGCAAAAAAGTGACCTTGTTTTAGGAATTAATGGTGGTGGTTATTTTGCAAATAAAAATACTGCATTTATATATGGTGGTAGTTATACTACTTACAATGCATTTAGCATTTTTAATAATAATATTAACAAACCTACTTTTGAACAATTTTTCCAATACCCCTACTCCATTTATGATCTACCCAACGATATTAAATATTCTATTGGAACTGAAATTGGATTTCATCTAGGAAAGCAAAAAAGAAAAACTAAATATTACATAGATTTTAATTTTGCAGATGTAAATGTACAAGATTTCATAACCATTGCTATTGAAAATCAATCCGTAACACAGTCTTTGGAACCTGAATATTTTCCTGTTAGTATTAATGGAAAAGAAAAAAGAAACATGATAAATTTAGGAATTACCAAAACCATATATGAAGAGTCCAATCTTTCTATATTAACTCCCTTCTTTATTCAACTATTGGAAATGAGACTAAAAGAGAATTATATTGTTGTTAATAATCAACAATACAATATAATACATAATTCTTCTGTACAGACCAATCAAAGTCAAGTCAATAGTCCTGGAGGTTATGGCCTTGGACTGGGATCTGGACTTTTATTTAACTTTTTTATAAATAAAGACTTGTCTATTGATTTTGGCTACCATATTCAATACTCTAAAATCAATTTTTCCGAGCAATTAAATAAATGGGGAATTCAACAGTCCATTTTTGCAAGAGCAATTGTAAATGGTTCCAAGTATTTATCCAACTTAAATGATTAGAATTGATTATTAAAACATAATGCAATTTAAATTATTGTTATAATTAAATAATATAATTTAAATAACTCATTATTTAGATTTATTAGAATTACACTTACTTTAAAAATATGGAAATAATAGAAATTGTTGGCACTCTTGTTATGCTAATTGCATTGCAGGTAGTTTTAGGATTTGACAATCTTTTATACATAGCATTGGAGTCGAAAAAAGCCCCAAACGAAAAACAGGATTTTGTTAGGAAAATTGGTATTTCAATTGCAATAATTTTAAGACTCGCCTTACTATTTATCCTAGTTAATTTGGTTGAAAAATTTAAGAATCCATTTTTAATTAGTAAATCCGAAATTATTTCCTTTGAAATGAATCTACATAGCCTTATAATTTTGTTTGGTGGTGGATTTATTCTTTACACTTCTATTAAAGAAATTTGGCATATGATTATTTTTAATGAACATCAAGAACAGAAAACCAAAGCTTCTACCAAAAGAGTAATTTTTATGATTGTTTTAATGAATCTTGTCTTCTCGTTTGATTCAATTCTTAGTGCAATGGCACTAACGGATAATTTTGTGATAATGGCAATATCAATTGTTGTTGGAGGTGTTTTGATGATTTTAGCTGCAAATAAAGTATCTGAATTTTTACAAAAAAATAGAAAATATGAGGTTTTAGGGCTTTTTATATTATTTGTTGTTGGAGTAATGTTATTAACCGAAGGAGGTGAAAAAGCTGATCTTAAAATATTGGGCAATTCAATTCATGCTATGAACAAAGCGACATTTTATTTTATCATATCTATTCTAGCATTTGTAGATATAGTTCAAAGTAAATACCAAAAAAACTTAATGAAGAAAAATAAAATATAATAATTTATCCGAAACAATTAAACAAAATAGCAAACGCTAATATTTGTATATATTTTAGTGAAAAAAGTAGATATGTTTGACAGTATTGATATAAAAAAAGAGCTTATTAAAGTAAGAAGTAATTCAGAAAATGACTTTTTAAACTCTGTAAATCAATTATTAGATAACGATGTTGTTAAAGAAATTCAGATAGAGAACAACATTATAAAATCCAGTTCTAAAAATTATTTTGCTAAAATTACTACTAATTCTAACGAAGACATTTTCAATATTGAATCCATTAAAAAAATAGCTATTCAACATCGTCTTAGATTTTTACCTACTAAGTATTTCAAAAACGAAATACCAAAAGAAGCTATTTTTAAAATTAAAGAAATTGAAAAAGTAAACAACTTATCTGTTGAACATTTCTTCATTTTAGCGCCATCTCAAGCTTTTGATTTAGAGGATTGCAATAAAGATCCTTTGCTATTCATTCCTCTTAAAAATAAAAATTATTTATTGGTTCACCAATGGGGAGACGATTTAGGATGGATAAAAAAAGCAATAGCTTTGCCGCTTAAATCTATGGAATCTATGTTTATAACAGTAGGAATTGCTGCATTTTTAATTGCCGCTTTTACACCAACATGGTTAATTTTGAATGGGGCAGAAGTTGATATGGGTTATTTTGGCTACCATAGAATAGCATGGTTTTTATATGCCTTTATTATGTTATGTTCTCTCTCTACTTTTATTTGTTTTTCTCAAAATGTTTATCCTAGTGAGTACCAGTGGGATAAAAAGACTTACAACTAAATTAATTTCCCAAGGCAAATCTTGAGTCTTATTATTTTCTTTATCGAATCATAAATTTCTTTTCTAAAGGTCTGGTCTTTTTCAATTAAACCTAGAATATTCAACAATACTTTTTCTTCATCTATTGGCATGAGTAATTGATCACATCCTGCTTGAGCAGCCTTTAATCCATTGTTCTCTAAATTAGCCACTCCTCCCATATTAAGAGCATCTGTAACAATTAACCCTTCAAACCCTAAAGAGTCTTTCAAAAGATTGGTGACAATATTTCTTGAACAAGTAGAAGGCAAACCAAAGGTATTGTACTCTTCATTATTCTTTACAGCAAGATGGGCTACCATTATTGAAATCACACCACTTTGAATTAAAGGAATATAATTTTCAACTTCTTTCATTTCTCCATCTATAAAGATCAATTCCTTATGGGTGTCCCCTTTAACATAACCATGTCCTGGAAAATGTTTTGCGGTAGCAATAATATTTCGTTTCTGAGTAGTATTAATGAATTTATTAGAAAAGGAAATAACCGTATCCATATTTAAACCAAAACTTCTATTACTAACTACCTTATTTGGCGAAGCATCAATAACTGGAGCATAATTCTGATTAATTCCAATTTTGTTAAGGTCCTCTGAAATTATACTGGCAATAATTTCTACACTATCCATACTTTGAATGGAATTTGTGTAGGGTACTTTTTGAGACCCTATGATCTTTCTATTGATTAATGTGGGTTCTGCATCGGCACTGAAAATTAAAGGAAGATGTCCTTTGGCAATCATTGTACTGTCGTAGTTTTTTACATCTTTAGAGAATTCTTCAAAAGTACCATTCAATAATAGTATCCCCCCAATCCATCCTTTTTGTGCCAATGCCAAAACATGATCTCTAGATTTCCCCAATCTACCTATAGCAGGAACAATCATTTGTCCAACTCTAGAAGTATCATTTAAAAGATTAAAAATAGAATCTATCTTATTATCTAAAACAGTATCGGATTTATAAAAGTCTTTTAAAGAATAGGTTTGAGAAAAACCTAAAAAGAAAATGAAAGAGAAAAAAAGAGAGATTAGTAATTTCATAAATTGAATTTATCAAAAATAATACCAGCATTTTTTAATAAACTAATAGATTAGATATATTGTCCATGTTCTATTGTTGATAGGAAATAATTACATTTGCCATTATTACCGACAAAAAAGAAGTAATGCGCAACATATTTTTATTTTTATTTTTATTTTCTTTTGGATTATCCTTAGCACAAACTGAGTTATTAAATCAAAATTTTAACAATGGGAATTTGACTTCATGGACTTTTATAGATGGAGATTTAGCAGCCCCTTACAACGACCCTATGGTTTCTAATCTAATTAGTTCCTTTCACTTAGTGGAAGATTATGACTCTTTAAACGTTGGAGACTCTATAATGGCTGCTAATTCTTGGTTTAATGATACTGTTGCAGCAAATAATTTTATTATAACTCCAGCATTAACCTTTAATAATAACGGAAATTATTTGAATTTTCAAGCCAAATCCTTGGACGGGTCTTACCCGGAAGCTCTTCAGGTTTTTTGTTCCCAATATTTAGAAAAAGATAGTATTCTAAATAGCATGTTGTTTTTTGACACGATTGCTCTTCCAAATCTTTGGACTAATTTCCAAGTAAAATTAGAAGGTATTCCCTTAAACACCCCATTATATATTGCTTTTAGACATTACTCAAACAATAGGTATATAATAGCTTTAGATAATGTAAATGTTATTACTAATGATTTAACCAATCAAGAAAAATTTATTCCTAATAGTTTTTCAATTTATCCTAATCCCTCTAATGGTTACATAAATATTGAGAGCAGAATAGACAATAAAAACATCAATATATATAATTCCATAGGAAAAACAGTTTGGTCTGGAATAATTGATCATAAAGTTCTGATATACCTTCCAAAAGGAATTTATTTTTTAGAAAATAAAAAGGAAACTATCAAAATAATTATACAATAGTCTTATAGATTTTCACTTATAAAAGTATTATTTACCCCCCCCTTAAATAATATTTTCCGTTATAGCTAAAATACGACTAAACTGTTTTAATTAATATTTAATTTAAAATATCCAATAATTAGAATATTTTATTGTTTACAAAGGTTTATAATTTATAGTTGGTATTAAAGCGGAATATTTTTCCGCTTTTTTTATTCTTATATGTGGTTATAAGTCGTATTTGCTTAAAAAATGTTAAATTTCAAAACTTACTTTACATTATAGTTATTTTAGATATATGTTATTTATTAAAAGAACTTTTATTATCCTTTTTATTTTTATTACAGCCAATGTATTTGGACAACAAAATCTAAATTTTAAAATAAGTGGATTAAAAGATACTACAGTGTTTTTAGCTAGATATTTTGGTGAGAAACTATATTATGCTGATACTGCGTATTCAAAAGATGAAACAGTCATTTTTGATAAAAAAAACCTTGTTGGAGGTATTTATGCAGTGGTTTGTCCAAATTCAAAATACTTTGAATTTATCGTGGCAGATGAAGATGTAACAATGGAAACTGACATTAATGATTTTAATGGAAAAATGAAAGTTATAAAATCTAAGAATAACAAAGTTTTCTATGATTATATTATGTTTTTAGGGTCTATGAAAAATAAAGCAATGACACTTCAAGGTGAAAACAACGAAAAAAAGAGAAATGCCCTAGATTTAGAAGTTAAGAATTACCAAAGGAATAACATCACCAATAATAAAAACCTACTTGCTGCAAAAGTGCTTGCAATGTCTATTGATCCTGAAATACCAGAAGAAATAAAAGAAAACGATTCTCTTAAATATCGATATTATCTAGACCATTACTGGGACAATATTGATGTCACAGACAATAGGATTGTTCATACTCCTGTTTACCATAAGAAATTGGATTTTTTCTTCAAGAACATGATTCCACAAATTCCAGATACAATATGCCATTATGCACAAAAAGTAATAGATAAAATGGATCCGAAAAGTGAACTTTTTAAATATACTGTTCACCACCTAACCTATAAATATGAAACATCAAATATTATGGGTATGGATGCTGTATTTGTTTGTATGGCAAAAAAATATTATTGTCCAGTTGGGAACTCTAAAGCATATTGGATTGACTCTACAAAACTAGTGGACTTATGTGAAAAAGCCGATAAAACAGAACCACTTTTAATTGGGAAAAAAGCACCAAGAATGATATTAGCAGATACATCTGAATCTAATTGGATTGACTTTTACAAACTCCCCAATAAATATAATCTTTTAATTTTTTGGGACCCTGATTGTGGACATTGCAAAAAAGAAATTCCTAAAATGATTGAACTTTACAAAGAATTAAGAGAGAAGAATATTGATATTGAGTTTGTTGCAATTGGAACCAATCTTGAAAATAAAAAATGGATAGAATATGTTAAAGAAAATAAACTACAATGGATAAACATATCTGATTTTCCAGATGCCAATGAAAATGCAAAATTTTATATTTATGAAAAAAGAGTAACTACCCTTGGAAGTTTAAATTTTAGGTTGAGCTATGATATATTCAGTACTCCTCAAATTTATCTGTTGGATGACAAAAAAAGAATAATTGGAAAGAAATTAAATGCACTTTCACTTACGAAAATGCTTGAACATCTAGAAGATATTGAGATCGAATATTTAGAAATTCTTGAAAAAGAAAGTGAAAAAGAGAAAGAAAGAATAGAGAATTCTAAAAAAAAGAACAATAAAAATTAAAATGATCTGGTTTTTGACTGTTCTTATTAAACAACATTTTATATATTTGAAATAATTAAGAATTAATCAACACAATGAAAAAATCAATTCAACATTTAAGCTTTTTAATAGCAACATTTTTAACAATAAATTCATTTGTAGCTCAACAATCTATTGCTATATCTCAAGGTGCAGAAATATCTTTTGACAAGTCAACTCACGACTATGGCCAAATTGAAAAAAGTGCTAATGGAGAATGTGTATTTGTTTTTACCAACACTGGTAATCAACCATTAAAAATATCTAATGCAAAAGGTTCTTGTGGATGTACAGTTCCTCAATGGCCAAGAGAAGAAATAGCTCCTGGTTCAACTGGTGAAATAAGAGTGAGATACGATACTAAAAGAGTAGGTGTTATTAATAAATCTGTAACTATCCAATCTAATGCAATGAATTCTGACAACATTACTAGAGCAAAAAAAGATAGTGATGGTAAAGTAATTGGTGGAACTTCCACAATTAGAATTAAGGGCGAGGTGAAAGCACCAAAAACAAATGCTACGCCTATGAAACCAGCACAAGGTCCAGTTAATTCTTCTGAATAATCTTGTAAAACAAATTTATCATTAAAAAAAGCAACTTAATGTTGCTTTTTTCATTTAAGATTTAAAGAACTATTTAGATAATAATTCAAACATTTTGGTTCCTAAATCTGCTGGTGAGTCTACAACATGAACACCACATTGTTTAAGAATAGCTTTTTTGGCTGAAGCAGTATCACTATCACCACCAACAATAGCACCAGCATGTCCCATAGTTCTCCCTTTAGGAGCAGTATCTCCAGCGATAAATGCAACTACAGGCTTTGTTCCGTTTTCTTTGATCCATTTTCCAGCTTCGGCTTCTAAATTTCCACCAATTTCACCAATCATGATAATTCCATGAGTTTCATCATCATTCATTAGTAATTCAACAGCATCTTTAATTGTTGTGCCAATAATTGGATCACCTCCAACACCTATTGCAGTAGTTTGACCTAATCCAACTTTAGTGACTTGATCTACCGCTTCATAGGTTAAAGTACCAGATTTGCTCACAATTCCTACATTTCCTTTTGTGAATATGAATCCAGGCATAATACCAACTTTAGCTTCGTCAGCTGAAATAACTCCAGGACAATTTGGACCAACCATTGTGCAGTCCTTATCGCTTAAGTACTCTTTTACTTTAATCATATCAGAAACAGGAATACCTTCAGTTATGCAAATAACAACTTTAATGCCAGCTTGAGCTGCTTCCATAACTGCATCAGCGGCAAATGCTGGAGGAACAAAAATTATAGAAACATTGGCATGGGTTTTAACTACTGCATCTTCAACAGTGTTAAAAACAGGTTTTCCTAAATGTTCTTGACCACCTTTTCCTGGAGTTACTCCACCTACAACATTGGTCCCATAAGCAAGCATTTGCTCTGAATGAAAAGTTCCCTCACCACCAGTAAAACCTTGTACGATTACTTTTGAATTTTTATCTACTAATACACTCATTGTCTAAATTAATTTTATTGTTTAAATCAATAATATGGGCTAAATGTAAGCAAAAAAAAACCGCTCAATGAGCGGTTTTTAAAATATAATTGTAAAAAATTATTTTCCTTTATCCATTTTGTCTTTTAGAGCAGATAAAGCTTCTAAATCTCCAAGAGTAGTTTTTTCTCTAGAATCATTTATTGATCTTACAGCTCTACTTGTTTTGGAAGCGTTTGATTTAGCTTTTTTAGCTTCAACCTCTCCCCAAACTTTCGTATGAGAAACCAATATTTTCTTAGATTCTTTATTGAACTCTAAAACTACAAATTGTGTTTTTTCTTCTTCAGCAACATAGGAACCATCTTCTTTTTTCATATGCTTTGCAGGACAATAGGCCTCAACACCATATTCCATAGAAACAATTCCAGCTTTGTCTTTCAGTTTTATTACTGTTCCATCATGACTAGAGTTC
>Ga0233438_10003111_pt1 | contig 15635 bp, 7 predicted proteins | sample SI_123_September_FD_182720 | JGI IMG/M metagenome (GOLD analysis project Ga0233438, IMG submission 182720) | Seawater microbial communities from Saanich Inlet, British Columbia, Canada - SI_123_September2016_10_MG | ecosystem: Environmental > Aquatic > Marine > Inlet | place: Canada: British...
AGTCAATAAATTATTATCAAAACTTACAGAGAGACTTCTGTCCTTTTTGATTTCTGTTGTGACCTTGATTGAATTTTTCATTTCAAAATCAACTTTAATTAATGGACTAAATTGCTCAACTAAGTTCACATTACTAAAAAGCGTTTGAGCCTTAAAATTTCCAGACTGATCTAAAACATTGGGGTTTTGACTGGCATAATCCAGAGTAGGATCTGCAGCTTTATAATCTAGATTTGTACGGAATTGATTTATGGTGTAAGATGATCGATATCCATGAGTAATAGAAAATCGTTTAAAGCGCTTTTTGAACCATTTGTTCCTCATAAACCCTGTATATTTCAAGGTCCAATTTGGAATAGGAATATCACGAAAAGCATCCAAACTTATTTTACTTGCCTTTTTCCCAGAATACGCCGACAAAAATGCAGGCAACAACACAGACTGGCTATTTTTTCCAAATCCAAGAGGGTATCCCTCTGTATCTGTTGCGTAGGTGCTATTACCATAAAAATTCTGAGCTAAACGATTTGCTATTTCTAGACGATTATTTTTAAAATCTTCAAATGGTGCAGAGCTAACCTCATCACTTTTACTAAAGGCGGTTCTAATTAGTGATGTAGAAATATTAAAATTCCCAAATGTATTCTGAATCAAAGAATTATAGGTATTACTCAAGCCATCACCACTTGTGTCTGTAGTATTAAAGTTTTCTGTGAAATTTGTAGCATAGGTTTTACCACCTGTAAAATCAATTTTTAAATCTGAAATAGGTTCAGTATTAATGGAGTAATCTAAATTTTCGTTACGCGTTTCAGAGTACTGTTGATTAAACTGATCAAATGTTGTTAGCCAACCATTTTGAGCTGCAATATTGCGAACATCCCGCTGGCTGCCCATAGTATATCCAAAAGTAGGTCTCATAGTCCCTATAAACCCAGGTGTTGGTAAGTATCCTGGCAAGAATGAACTGTTATTTTCCGAATAATTTATTTGCATTCTATCAATGCTTGTTAGCAATCCAATCCCAAAATCTTTTACGTTGAATTTCTTTTTTGAATTTGTTCGCTGAGTTCTATTATTGGTATTACTTTGTACGCGCGATGGTCTCCTCAATTTTGATTTTTTTACGCCAACATATCGATAAAGCTTACGCATATCAAAAGAAGTATTCAAGTTATGTTGATTGGCATTAGAAATAGAGTTTCCTAAATCATAGGTTTGCCCATTGATATTTAATTGACCAAATAAGTCAGATCCTTTAGTCCACAAGAAATCTCCAGTATAGCTATAATTGGCGGTCAAGAAACTTAGTGTTGGTATTTTATTTAAAGGTAATTGATAATTTATGCCCAATTGCTGACCATGTCTGTTAGGGTCACCAAAATCAAAGAAACGATCCCAAACACCTAGCGTCGGATCTTGGTCACCATTTAAATCATCATCTATAAAATAGTTTCGAACAATGTGATTATTGGACGATGTGAAATTCAAACTCAACGCATTTGTCAACTGATAATTTAATGTGTATTGTAGGTCAAAAGTATAGTTTCTTCGAATCAATTCATCAACAGAAATATTATTTGCTCCTAGTTCAGCATCTCTAAATTTTTGACTATTAAATTGACGAATTATATCAGAATTAATTGTAAGACTCGAAGGCATTAAATTGAGATTGAAATCCTTTATGATTTTCCAATATTTACCGTTAAATAGTGAGTCTTTTTTCTTGAAAGGTTCAAAATTTAAAGGCTGAAAACTATAACTGTAATTGGCGCCAACACGAACGTTTTTATCAAGAGAATTTTCAATTTCAAAATCTCTATGTGTCATTTCGTTATAAGAATAATTAAGGGTTAAATTTTCAACATCATAAACCTTTGGTTTAGCATCTCCTGTACGTTGTTTTTTAACACCTATAAAATTGATACTTTTTCGTTTTGTATAATCCTCCGACTGCATACGAATGCGATCACGTTCTGCATTAGTTTCTGCAGCATCCAAACGATTTTGAAGCTTTAAATCTTTGTACTGCTGGTCATATTCTGGAGTGATTAATGTTTCACTTTGTCCATAATTGAAAGGTATTTGAAGTCCCCATTTTTTAGGTAACAATTGCCCAATGTTCATGTTTGTAACAAAGTCATATTGTTTTAAATCTTCTCGACTACGCTCATTTGGTCCTTGATCTATATTTCCAAAACCTGTGGTACTTCGCTTTGCAGTAGCATTAATATTCATAAAATCTGCAATATTAGTGTCCATGCTCATAATTGCTGCCCACCCGCCTTCATTATCCATTTCAGCAAGACGAAGTTCATTGAACCAAACCTCTGCACATTGATTTGTAGATCCTATATTTTTTATCCCTACCATAAGGGAGCGAATATCACCAAAATTTGGATTCCCTTTTATGGCAATACGCTGCTCAAATGGCGCTTCTGTTTGTGTTGAATTTAAATCCAATGTAAAAGGAGAAAACTCTCCGACTGGAGTTTCTTGAAGTACTCCATCAATAACATTGTAAAATGTAGGATCTTCATTCGTGAGTGTTCCTTGACTGATACCAAGGGCTTTAATTTTTTCTAAAAGTTCTAAAGAAATATTGAGCTCATTATACTCTGGCCAGACTTCAGAATCTGATGCGCCTGTGGCGCCTGAGGATTTTCTAAGAGGTAATTCTAATTGATAATAATTTTGTGTAAAATCATTTCCCATACGCACAAAGGCAACCAAATTTCCTTGCTCAAAACTATCTGCCTCACCATCTTCAGCATGGATAAACATTTTTAGTTTTTTATATTGGCGCATGTCTACATTGATGTTTTTGAAAACAGCTCTAGAATCCAATCGCTCCAAATCACAAACATCCACAACAAGTGATTGTTCATTTTGACGAACAACAGTATTGTTGTTATTCAATTGTTCACGCTGAACATTTGGTGGTGAAACATAGCTTCCATCATTTTCTTGAATTCCAACAATGCCAACACTAAAATCTGTGGGTTCTAGTAATGTAGCAGCATCTGAATCATCGTCCAAAGATTGTAAAAAACGTCTCCAATCACTGCGTACCAAATCAAAAGTGCCAAATCTTAGTACTGTTTTTTGTGTAAAATCTTTTAAATACAATCTTGTAAAACGAATTGATCTAAAATCTGAAATCCCACCAATAGCATCCGTAAACTCTGTTAGCGGAATTCTAAATTGATACCAGTTTATATTTCCAGATTGTGAGCCGTTTGGTAATGTTATGCCGGTAACCGTCTTTCGGTCAACAATATATGGGCTATTTGGGTTATTTAATGCGGCAGAATTGATGTCAATTTCATATTCATAATAACTATCAATAGTATTCATTGTGTTATCTCTATTGATATCTTCTACATCGGGTTGCGTTGTAGAGCCTCTATTGGTTTCACTAAAAACATCTGGAGAATTGCCCTCAAGACCATTGTATCGTTTGTATCTTTCAAAAATATCTCCAGAAGTATTCAAATAATATGTGTAATTGTCATTAGCTGGATCGGCCAAATTTGAAAACGCTGAAAACCTAGGATCAGTTGTATTAGCTTCTTCCAAATCATCATACCCATCTAGGCCAATATCTTGATTAGTGCGTTCTTGACCTTGAGAAGAAAACGCATAGATTAATGATTGGTTTTGAGGTGTTACTGTTCCCCATACAGATTGAGGCAATAAACTAATATCACCATCGGCTGGAAGTCCATTTTCATATTGTTTTTTACCATCTTTGATGACATCTTCTGAAATATTACCTAGGTTAAGGACGAGTTTTCCTCCTGGATTTGTTGGGTTATTTAAAAATGGATCCATCAACCAAAACTCTACATACTCCACATTGGCTTGTTCAAAATCTGTTGAAGTCAATTGTCTGGAAATTCCAGCCCAACTATTTTGTGGATTATCTAAAATTCCATCTTCCGCCCCTTGCTGATAATTATAAGGCCCTCTTTCTGTGGGGTTATATACCAAATCCAAAGAGTTTATAACTGTATATTGTCCTGTAACTAAATCAATTTCTGGAAAAAGTTCGTCAATAAAAATACGTCTTGTGTATAAATCTGAAATATTATCATCTGTAATTTCCCCTGGTCTTTGGGAGCTATAGAAAATAGGATCAACAGTATACCAATTCAAAAGTGCTCTGTCAAAGCCGTTCTGATAGCCATTATCGTCTTCATTCCCCTGAGCATAAACACGCCCTAATCCTTTTGGTCTACTCGATAGGAACCATGACTGTGGAGTGAGTAAGCTAATGCCGTTTTGAGTGCCTTCAAAATCATCAACATACGAGGTGACTTCCCCATTAAAATCGGTGCCTTTTGGAGCGCCAGGCTTCAAGTATGCAAATTCCCCGCGAACGGATAAATTTGATATCGCATCGGTATCAATATTAGGTAATTTATTAGCCATTCGAGTTAGGAAAGGTACTTCTGTTGAGTAGTTTCCATTGACTCCAAAAATTGTATTATTAATCGGCTCAGTACCATAATTAGCTTTCTGAGTTATTGGGCGTTCATTCAAATTCAAAAGTGTAGCTCCTAAAACAAAATTTTCATTGAATTGATGTTCAACATTAACCCCTGTAAAACGCTTTGTTTGTTGTCCAAAAACTGCATTATTTTCTACAGAAACTTGAATTGGTGTGTTTGAAGATTGAAGAGAAGGGTCTAAAATTTGAACTGTTCCAATTTGATAATTAACCGTATAATCTACCCCTTCTACCAGCACACGCCCTCCTGCAGTAACTTTTACAGAGCCTCTTGGCACATTAAATGCACCTATTGGAATGCCTGAACCACCTGTAGACTTATAGCGTCCTCGAATTTGAAATTTATTTTTTTCACTGTCCTGAAGTGCAGCGGTTTTTGTGCTCGAATACAAAGATTTGTAAACATACTTCTGTTGATTTGCATTATAAGTTCCTGGAATTGTTTCATCGGCTTGATAATCTTCTGCAGGATTCAAACGTAAGGTTTCGAATAGATAACTACCAAAAGGTTCAACTTTTGTAAAAACAATTTTTCCATTTTGAGGGATGACCGTCAAACCAGGTACAAAGTCAAAAAATCCATCCCCCTTGTTTTGAGGGTCATTGTTGTAATTCAATCGATCAAAATTAAAAAGACGAATTAGAGGTATTTCATTTATAGGGTCTTCGTTTCCTGTTGGGGCTGGAAAAGGTGTTCCGGAAACTGGAGTTATAAAATTCAAAGATGAGGTTTCATTGTAAAAAATATTCAATTTGAAATCTTCTTGTGATAGTTGATACGCTCCTGTGTTATAAATATTTTTCATCATCAAATCCCAAATTGGAAGATTGACGTTTGTAACAGCACTTTTTAGCATTTTCAACACAAGACTTTGATTATTTACAATCTGATTTCCTGTATTTACATCTGTACTTACATCGGTTGCATTTAATCCATCATTAGCAAATTCTCCAACTTGGTAAACTTGTCCACCAACCGTGAATTGGTAAGCTACCGCCAAGACCTCATCGTTTTGTAGACGCTGATTTAGAGAAATATACCCCAATTGTGTGTTGACAGTATATTCATTGCCTTGTGTTAATTTTCTGGCATTTTCTAGCTTCCCATAGTCAAAACCTTCGTTGATATCTGGAATCAGAAATCCCGATTGAGCGGTTGCAATATCTCGAATAGCTTCGGTAAGTTGAGAGCCGGCATCCCCAATGTTCGTGGGGTCAAAATCATTATTAGGATTGTTGGGATATGCATTTGGCCCAACATTAACAAAACCTACTGGCGGAGTGGATAAACCTATTCTTGAGGATTCTCCTAAATCTTGTAAGGCCAAAATATTTCTGACATTTTGAGTCTGATTTGTTCGGTTGGTCACCCAAACTTCAATTCGAGTGATCTGAACTTGAGAATTTATAAATGGGTAGTTTTCTAGGGCTTCATCGTAATGTTCTCTAAAATATTGCCCTAAAAAGAAATGTCTATTTTCATCATAATCTAGTCCAAAAAAGTCAAAATCTTGTAATGTTCCGCCACCTTGTGCCACAATACTTCTTGTTTCTGATTGTTGCTCAGAAAATACTCCTGTAATTCTGTTTTTACTCCAAATAAACTTTGAGCCCCTGATATCAATGAACTGTTTAATGGCATGCTCACATTTCCTATTTCAAGTTTTTGAAGAATATTATCTTCTCCGCCATCAACAGTTGGGTCGAATTCTAGTTTTATTAAATTTTGAAAATCAAACGTAGATTGTGTGTCATAATTTGCGTTGACTTGTAAGCGTGTCCCTACCTTTCCCATCAAACTCAAACTGATACGTTGATCAAAATCAAACGTAAAATTGCTTTGGTTTCTAGGCGAAAATGCTGGATTTTCTTGTTTGGTGTACATCACTCCTAGATCCATTTCTACAGATCCTTGTGGTACAACTGAAATAACATTGCCTCCAAAAATTGTTTCAAAAAATTTAGAATTTACATACAAATCAGGAATCAAGTTCTTTTTAGCATCTTCAGAACCCTCTTTTTTTCCATCAAATGCATCTAATTTTTCTTTATAATATTGTTTTAAATTCTCCTTTTGAATCAGTGCTTGAAATTCTTTTGGCGTAAGAATTATGGGGTATTTTATGTCATAATCACCAACTTTTGATGTATAATAATAGCGATCTGTTATAGGGTCATAGGTGTATTTATTGATAACACTACTTGGGTCAGGAGGGTTTAAATCTCTAAACGAAAAAGTGGTGGATGTAGAATCACTAACTGTAGGTGTTTGTTGAGACCATAACAAGTAACTAAAGCTGTAAAATACAACTAAAGCAAGGTGTTTAAGTTTCATTTTTGGGCTAAATAGTTTCAATAGTTTTATAAATTTTTTAGGGCTTCTTTGATGATTAGCTCTACAGAGGCATCTGGGGTTTGAGATACAATTTTAACAACCACTCTTTCAGACTGTTTTTTAGCAAATCCCAACACTTCTAATGCAGATAACGCTTCATCTTTGTTTGTATTGTTTGAGGTTTGTATTGAGTCGTCAATATCGTAAATTTTTAGGACTTTGTCTTTTAAATCAATGATAACACGTTGTGCTGTTTTTAATCCTATACCTTTTACTGATTGAATTAGCGCTACGTCTTCTGAAGCTATGCCTTCTCGAACTTGTTTTGGTGTTAAAGAAGATAGCATCGTACGTGCAGTGTTGGTACCAATACCACTAACTGATATAAGAAGTCTAAAAATTTCGCGCTCTGAAGAAGTTGCAAAACCATATAGCTGTTGTGCGTCTTCTTTGACTTGAAAATGAGTAAGTATTTTAATATGCTCATCATCCGTTAATTTTGAAAAAGTGTGTAGAGAAATATGTATAAAATATCCTATACCATTACAATCAACAACAACACTAGTTGGGGATTTTTCTACTAATTTTCCACTTACATGCGTAATCATACCATAAAACTTAAAATACCAAATGTACTAAAATTATAGTATTTTAAGTGAAGAAAAAATTAGGAGTTCAAATCAGCCTTTTCTTTTTGTTGTGCATCAATCACTGCAACTGCGGTCATGTTTACAATTTCATCTACACTTGCGCCAAATTGTATGATATGGACAGGTTTTCTAAGTCCCATCATAATTGGCCCTATAGACTCTGCTTTGTTGAGTTCTTTCAGTAACTTATAGGTGATATTCGCCGATTCTAAATTTGGAAAAATAAGTCCATTTACTTTTTTATTTGCTAATCTTGAAAACGGAAAATTTGCTTTTAACATTTCACTATTAAGTGCAAAATCTGTTTGCAATTCTCCATCTATAGACAAATCTGGGTGTCTGCGGTGTAAATAGGATACTGCTTCACGAACTTTTGTTGCTGTCTGATCTTTTGAAGATCCAAAATTTGAATAGGATAACATGGCCATTACTGGCGTAATTCCAAACATTTTCATTACTCCAGATGTCATTTGTGTAATTTTTATCAAATCATGGGCGGTTGGGTTGATATTAATAGCAGTATCACTTAAAAATAGAGGTCCTCTACGCGTAATCATAACGTTAGTTGTGGCTATTCTTGTCGATCCTGGTGCAAGACCAATCAAATCGAGCATTGGCTTTACCACCGATGGGTAATTTCTTGAATATCCTGTAATTAGAGCATCAGCATCTCCTTCATTGACCATCATTGCAGCATAATAATTTCGTTCACGCATGAGTTTTTGAGCCGATAAAAGCGTTTGTCCACGGCGCTCTTGTTTTTTCCAAAACACTTCGCCATACTTGTTTTTTTGCTCAATGTGATCCTCATCTTTAGGGTCAATTATTGTAACATCTGCATCAAATTCAAGTTCTTTTTTTAGGCGTTCTATTTGTTTTTTATTGCCTAATAAAATAGGATGTGCTATGCCTTCTTCATATACAATTTGGGCCGCTTTTAAAACATCCAATTGATCAGCTTCTGCAAAAACAACACGTTTAGGGTTTAATTTTGCTCTATTAAATAACAAGCGAACAATCTTGTTATCTGCCCCCATACGATCCAATAAGGTCTCTTCATACTTTCCCCAATCCGAAATTGGTGCTTGTGCAACACCACTATCCATTGCTGCCTTAGCTACGGCTGGTGGTATTTTTGCTATTAAACGAGGATCAAAAGGTTTTGGAATGATGTAATCACTTCCAAAAGTTAAACGCATTTCAGCATAAGCAATGTTTACTTGTTCAGGAACAGGCTCTTTGGCTAGTTCTGCAAGGGCAACAACAGCAGCTTTTTTCATTGCTTCATTAATGGTGGTTGCTCTGACATCAAGTGCCCCTCTAAAAATAAAAGGAAATCCTAAGACATTATTAACTTGATTTGGATTATCACTTCGACCGGTCGCCATAATAATATCATCTCTAGTTTGAATTGCTAAGTCATAAGTAATTTCTGGATCTGGATTGGCCATTGCAAATACAATTGGTTTTTTTGCCATAGATTTCAGCATTTCGGGAGAAACTATATTAGAAGTTGAAAGGCCAATAAAAACATCGGCATTATGCATTGCTTCCTCCAAAGTGTCTATTTTTTTTGTTGTTGCAAATTCAGACTTTTGTGGAGTAAGGTTTTCACGATCTTGACATATTACTCCCCTACTATCCAGCATCACAATATTTTCTCGTTTTGCCCCAAAAGACATATATAGTCTTGTGCAAGAAATTGCAGCAGCTCCAGCACCGCTAACAACAATCTGTACATCTTCAATATTTTTATCAGCAAGTTCTAAAGCATTCAAAAGAGCGGCAGCTGAAATTATTGCTGTCCCGTGCTGATCGTCATGCATTACAGGAATATTCAATTCTTCTTTTAACCGTTTTTCAATTTCAAAAGCTTCAGGAGCTTTTATATCTTCAAGATTTATCCCTCCAAAAGTGGGTGCAATATTTTTAACTGTTTTTATAAATTCATCAATGTTTTCAGTGTCAACTTCAATATCAAAAACATCAATATCAGCAAAAATTTTAAACAAAAGACCTTTGCCCTCCATAACAGGTTTCGACGCTTCTGGACCAATATTTCCAAGCCCCAAAACTGCTGTTCCATTCGAAATAACTGCCACTAAATTACCTTTGGAAGTATATTTATAGGCTTCAGATGGATTTTTTTCAATTTCTAAACATGGGGCAGCCACACCTGGAGAATATGCCAAAGATAAGTCACGTTGGGTCGCATATTTTTTTGTAGGAACAACTTGAATTTTTCCTGGAGTTGGTTTAGCGTGATATGCAAGGGCTTCTAAGTCGTGTCTGGTTAGTTTTGCCATATAGTTGGTTGTTATTTAAGTTTACAAAGTTAGCAGTATCCTTGTAATGAGAAAATTTTTATTTATTCTTTTAAAAACTTAATATTTCGAGTTAATCCTGTATATTTTGTGCGTTTTACTGCCGATTTTTTAAATACTTTATTGAAGGTTTCAAGTGTAATTTCTTCCCAGTCTTTCTTGGTCATCGATAGTAGTTCTGGTTTTGGATTAAATAGTGGTTCATTGTGTGCTTTTGAAAAACGGTTCCAAGGGCATACGTCTTGGCAAACATCACAACCAAACATCCAATCCTCAAATTTTCCTTTCATTTCTGATGGAATATTTTCTTTGAGTTCAATGGTAAAATATGAAATACATTTGCTACCATCAACCTTATAGGGTTCAGTAATGGCTTCTGTTGGACAGGCGTCAATACATGCTGTACAGGTTCCACAATGATCTGTAACAGCATGATCTGGTTCTAAATCCAAATCAATAATCAGCTCTGCAATAAAATAAAATGAACCGACTTTTTGAGAAAGTAGATTACTGTGTTTACCAATCCACCCAAGTCCTGATTTCTTCGCCCAAGCTTTTTCTAAAATTGGCGCAGAGTCTACAAAAGCGCGACCATGTACATCCCCAATCTTGTCCCTAATATATTCTAAAAGATGTTTTAATTTATCTTTAATGACATAGTGATAATCTATACCATAGGCATATTTGCTGATTTTTGGAGCTTCTGGATCTAATTGTGTCTGTGATGGAAAATAGTTATATATCAAAGAAATCACACTTTTTGAGCCTTCAACAAGCAGGGTTGGATTTAATCGCTTATCAAAATGATTTTCCATGTATTGCATTTTGCCATGCTGGTTCTGATTGAGCCATGCTTCTAGTCGTGGCGCTTCTTCTTCCAGAAACTCTGCCTTACTTATTCCACAAGATAAAAAACCGAGGCGTTTGGCTTCGGTTTTAATAAGTTGAGAATAATACTCTTTTTTTGACATGCTAAAACAATCCTTTTTGGTAATCTTCTTTTTGACGACCAAGGTGTTTGTAGGCAAGTTCTGTAACTTCTCTTCCTCTAGGGGTACGCATTATAAATCCTTGTTGAATTAAAAATGGCTCGTAGACTTCTTCAATCGTTTCTGGACTTTCACTTACCGCAGTGGCTATTGTTGTAATTCCAACAGGGCCTCCTTTAAATTTATCAATAATTGTTGTTAGAATTTTATTATCCATTTCATCCAAACCATGAGCATCAACATTAAGGGCTTTTAATCCAAATTTAGCAATCTCTATACCTATCTTTCCATTGCCTTTTATTTGGGCAAAATCTCTAACGCGCCTTAACAATGCATTTGCAATTCTTGGGGTTCCACGACTTCGTCCTGCAATTTCTATTGCGGCTTCAAAACTTATAGGAACATTTAAAATTTGAGCACTTCGTTGAAGAATAGTCGAAAGCAATTCTGTGGAATAGTATTGAAGTCGGCTACTGATTCCAAAACGTGCGCGCATAGGTGCTGTAAGCAATCCCGAGCGCGTTGTGGCTCCAACTAATGTAAATGGATTCAAATTGATTTGAACAGTTCGTGCATTTGGGCCAGATTCAATCATAATATCAATCTTATAATCTTCCATTGCAGAATATAAATATTCTTCTACAATTGGACTCAAGCGGTGAATTTCATCAATAAAAAGCACATCTCTATCTTCCAAATTGGTAAGCAACCCTGCCAAATCACCAGGCTTATCTAAAACAGGGCCAGAAGTAACTTTAATCCCAACATTCAATTCATTTGCTAAAATATGTGCTAAGGTAGTTTTTCCCAGCCCAGGAGGGCCATGAAAAAGGGTGTGATCTAGAGCTTCATTGCGCTCTACAGCTGCTTCTACAAAAATTTGTAAGTTTTCCAAAACTTGATCTTGCCCAGAAAAATCATCGAAGGTTAGCGGTCTTAATGCTTTTTCGATGTCATGTTCTTCAGGAGATAAGTTTTCGTCTGTTGGATCTAGATGCTGATTCATAGTCACAAATATAAAGAAAAAGCCTTTCTCGTTTGAGAAAGGCTTTCTAATATATTTGAGAAGTAACTAACAATATTAGTGCTGAAGTTCTTCTTCTCCGTCTTTTAGTGGAATGTGTTGTGGAACAAAGTCTTCATCATGACCTGGCTTACTGTAATCGTATGCCCAACGGTGAACGTGTGGAATTTCTCCAGGCCAGTTACCATGCATATGTTTAACAGGTGCAGTCCATTCCAAAGTATTTGAACGCCATGGATTTTGTTCTGCTTTCTTACCATAGAACATACTGTGGATAAAGTTGTAAAGAAAGACTAATTGCACAAGTCCTGCAACAAGTGCAAAAATTGTAATTAAAATCTGTACATTTTGGGTGTCATCAAAAAGTGGAAAATTACTGTTGGTGTAGTAGCGTCTTGGCAATCCAGCCATTCCTATAAAATGCATTGGGAAAAATACACCATAGGCACATACTGCAGTCACCCAAAAGTGAATGTATCCTAAATTTTTATTAAGCATTCGGCCAAACATTTTTGGGAACCAATGATATACCCCTGCAAATAATCCATATAATGCTGATATACCCATTACTAGATGGAAGTGTGCGACTACAAAATAAGTATCGTGAACATTGATATCAAGTGCACTATCCCCAAGAATAATCCCTGTAAGACCACCTGTTATAAATGTTGAAACTAAGCCAATTGAAAACAACATGGCAGGATTTAACTGAAGGTTTCCTTTCCAAAGCGTTGTAATATAATTAAATGCTTTTACTGCTGATGGAATAGCAATAAGTAATGTTGTAAATGTAAATACTGACCCTAAGAATGGGTTCATCCCCGAGATAAACATATGGTGCCCCCATACGATTGTTGATAAAAAGGCAATGGCAATAATTGAAGCTACCATTGCTCTGTATCCAAAGATTGGTTTTCTTGCATTTGTTGCTATAACTTCTGACGTTATCCCTAAAGCTGGAAGCAATACTATATATACTTCTGGATGTCCAAGGAACCAAAATAAATGCTCAAATAAGACTGGTGACCCGCCTTGGTAATGCAACACCTCTCCTTGAATAAAAATATCTGAAAGGAAGAAAGATGTTCCAAAACTTCTATCCATTATTAGCAACAATGCTGCAGATAAAAGAACTGGGAAAGACACTACACCAATTACAGCCGTTATAAAAAACGCCCAAATGGTTAATGGCAACCTTGTCATAGACATCCCTTTGGTTCTAAGGTTTAATACTGTTACAATATAGTTCAATGAACCAAGAAGTGAAGACGCAATAAAAATTGCCATTGAAACGAGCCAAAGTGTCATTCCTGCACCTGAACCCCCTTGTGCTAATGGAAGTGCACTAAGTGGCGGATAAACTGTCCATCCTGCTGCGGCTGGTCCTGCCTCAACAAACAATGAAATTACCATTATCACACTTGATAAAAAGAATAACCAATACGACACCATATTAAGGAACCCTGAAGCCATATCTCTTGCTCCAATTTGTAATGGAATCAAAAGGTTGCTAAAAGTACCACTTAAGCCTGCAGTTAATACAAAAAATACCATGATCGTTCCATGAATGGTTACTAATGCTAAATAAATATCTGCATCCATAACGCCTCCTGGAGCCCACTTTCCTAATAGTGCTTCAAAAATTACGTTTGGTTTTTCTGGCCATGCAATTTGCATACGCATTAGCAATGACATTAAAATTCCAATAATTCCCATGATTATCCCTGTTATCAAATACTGTTTGGCAATCATTTTATGATCTTGGCTAAAAATGTATTTCGTTACAAAGGTTTCTTTGTGATGATGCCCGTGGTCATCATCGTGTGTATGGGTGTCTACGTGTGCTGACATAATCTTTTAGTGTTACTTCTTAGTGTTTAGTTTTGAACTAATGAATTTTTAAATATTTTTTGCTCTTGCAACCATGCATTGTATTCTTCCTCTGTTTCAACAATAATTTTCATTTGCATGTTGTAATGTGATTTTCCACAAATTTTGTTACACAGTAACAGATAATCAAATTCATAACGATCAAGCGGCTCTTCGCCTTTGGCTTGAAGCTTCTTACTATTTTCGTTTCGAATTTTATTGATATTTCTTACTTTTTCATAAATCTCTGGGTTCAATCGCATTTCTTCAGTTGTAACAGTTGGAGTGAATGCAAATTGAGTAATCATCCCTGGAACACAATTCATTTGTGCTCTAAAATGTGGCATGTATGCTGAATGCAATACATCTTGAGAACGCATTTTGAATAAAATTGGCTTTCCAACGGGTAAATGAAGTTCAGTTGTGATGATATCGTCTTGAGCATTAGGGTCAGATTCATCTAGCCCTAAAATATTAGCGTTGTCTAAGTTAATTAATCTCACATTGGCTTTCCCAAGAACATTGTCTTCTCCAGCGTAGCGTGCTTTCCAGTTAAACTGTTGTGCATACAATTCTACAACAATTGGATCTTCCTCTTCATCAATATTCATGATATCATTCCAAGTAAATAATCCATACATAATAAGACCCGCAAGGGTAATTACTGGAATAATTGTCCAGATAAATTCTAGCTTGTCATTATCGGCATAGAAAAGCGCTTTTCTTCCTTTTTCACCTTTATATTTGAAAGCAAAATAATGCAACAAGAACTGTGTAATGGTTTGTACAATAAAGATTACAACCATCGAAATAATCATCAATCGATCTATTTCTGGTCCATGCTCAGAGGCTGAATTTGAAACCAGTGGCAAGTCCCCCCAAAGCGCAAAAGAGATGATGGTGATAAGGTATATAAATCCTAAAAATGCCAACATCAAATAGCCATTTACATAATTGTCTTTGTCATTTGCAATTTGGGAATTGTCTTTATTTGCTTGTGCTAAATCAAATATTTTAACCATTTGCCAAATCGCGATGGTGATTCCTAATAATATTAATATTGTTAATAAGCCAGTCATTGTACTATACTATCTTTAAAATTTAATTAATAATGAAACTGTTCGCTTTCCTTTATAAATGGATTGCCTTTTGGCAATAGTGGTGCTTTGGATAGAGCATAAAACACAATCCAAAGGAACAATCCAAGAAATAGCAATACTGCGCTAATTTCTGGAACACCAATAAACCATCGATCTCCTACTGTAGCTGGCATAATCATGTTAAACACATCTATATAGTGTCCAAATAAAATAACAATACCTGCCATGACGATAAACCATGGTACACGCTTGTAATCGCTGTTCATAAGTACCAAGAATGGGAAAATAAAATTCAAAATAAGCATCCCAAAGAATGGTAATTTATAGTCTTCTATTCTTGTGATGAAATAAGTAACTTCTTCTGGAATGTTTGCATACCAAATCAGCATGAATTGTGAGAACCACAAATAGGTCCAAAATACGCTAATAGCGAACATAAATTTAGCTAAATCGTGTAAGTGGCTGTCGTTCACAAATTCCATTAGCCCTTTTGATTTTAGGTAAATTGTTATCAAAGCAATAACAGTAATTCCACTCACAAACATGCTTGCAAAAACATACCATCCAAAAAGTGTGCTGAACCAGTGTGGATCTACACTCATGATCCAATCCCAAGACATCATGGATTCTGTGTAAATATAAAACACTAAAAAGGCTGCAGATATTCTGAAGTTTTTCTTGAAATTTCTATTATCATTCACATCGGCTTGGTCTTGCGCTAATGAGAATTTTCTAGAGAAATAACGGTACAAACTCCAACCTGCAATAAATATCAATCCTCTTATAGCGAACCATGTTTTGTTGAGCCATCCAGATTTTCCTTGAATCAGT
>Ga0233438_10003115_pt1 | contig 15596 bp, 6 predicted proteins | sample SI_123_September_FD_182720 | JGI IMG/M metagenome (GOLD analysis project Ga0233438, IMG submission 182720) | Seawater microbial communities from Saanich Inlet, British Columbia, Canada - SI_123_September2016_10_MG | ecosystem: Environmental > Aquatic > Marine > Inlet | place: Canada: British...
TGGGGTATGTTCCAAGGGCTTTCATGGTCCATGAACCAGCATAGTTTTTATGACGATAACGCCATATCTTAGAGCCTGTTTTAGTCACTTCGAGGTAAAGACTATCTGAATCTAAATGACGTTCTAATTTGGTGGGTGTTTTAAGACGATGGATTTTAGTATTCGTTAACATGTGTTCTTCTCTGTAAGTGACAGATTATCTACTCAAATTCTACTCATACTAAACAGTAGAATTTACAAGAACTGATTTTGCAGGGGGTATTAGTAAAATCCCTGAAAGCCAGTAAACACAGTGCTTTAAAACGAAAAAAGCCAGACTATTATAGTCTAGCTTTTCATGTAATGGCGGAGAGAGAGAACGCCACATACAAATCTAATAGCTACTATACGGCATTAAAACTCAAATAAAATCAATCACATATGAGGCTTACCTTTCCATATCGCTCCAATGAGTACTATAATATCTTGAGACTTTGACGGTTTCCGTGACGGTCTTTTTTGATGAATTTCGATAATGGGTAGATAAATGGCTCTTACAGATACTGCAATTAAAAACGCAAAACCTAAAATTAAAGCCTACAAGTTGTCTGATAGTGGCGGTCTCTTTTTGTTAGTCAAACCATCAGGCTATAAAAGCTGGAAATATGATTTTCGCATCAATAACAAACGAGGTAGCTACACAATTGGTAAGTACCCTGATATAAGCCTAAAACAAGCTAGAAAAGAACATCTACAAGCTCGTGAGCTAGTTGCTCAAGGAATAAACCCAAAACAAATAAAAATACAGCGAAAAGTAAGTGATGAACTTAGCAATAGGCGCTTCAGTTATTATATGAATCAATGGTTAAGCAAACAAGTTTATGCTGAATCGACGTTGAAAGATCTGAAACAACGGATTGATAAAAACCTCATTCCATATCTGGATAAGAAAAACTTAAATGAATACACAACAGCTGATTTATTAAAAATTATGATTCGTATAAGCGAAAGAGGTGCTAGAGAAACATCTGTGCGTCTTGCCAATATTGTAAGACGTGTATTTAATGAGGTATTAATACTCGGCATCATCGAAACAAACCCGGCTCAAGGTTTGGCTGAGTTACTACCAAAGCCTGACAGGCGTATAGATAAAAATTTTGGACATATAACATCCCCTGAAGAATTAAAAGTCTTACTTAACCAAATAGACACCCCCTCTCCAAGACAAGATTTTGCAGTGACACAGGCGCTTAAATTGATGCCTCTTGTATTTTTACGTCCATACAATATTCGCTTCTTAAAATGGGAATACATTGATTTTGATAAAAAAATGATAAAGCTACCTGCAGCAGAGCTTAAGAATAATAAACCTCTTGATGTACCATTATCTACTCAGGCTGAGGCTATATTAAAGCAAATGCAAGAAGTGACTGGAGATAAAACCTATGTTTTTGTTACTAGTCGAGGTAGGGATATTCCGTTGAGTGAGAATACTACTACAGCTGCTTTGAAACGATTGATCAATCCATTAACCAAAAAGCCATACGGTTCAGGGTATATGACATCACATGGTTTCAGGCATACAGCAAGTACTTTACTTAATGAGTTGGGGTACGAAGCGGATATAATTGAGTTGCAACTTGCCCACACAAACAAAGACCGGGTTAGAGCGACATACAATAAAGCACAATGGATAGATAAAAGAATTGCAATGATGCAGGAATGGGCTGATTATCTAGATAGTATAAAAGCTGACATTGATTCAACTAGTACAGAGATGGAAATGGACAATGACTGATGATTACATGAATGCAATGTTTAGGAACAATGTCCTACCACTTGTGCTGACATTGAACCAAGTATTCGATTATTTGGGATTAGGAAGCTTGAGTAGATATGAAACAACTCTTATTGAACGGATTAATAGTGACGCTATGCCCATTAGGATAAAGGCACTAGAAGAACAAACATTTGCCGGTCGTTTGGTACATTCAATTGAATTACACTCAGAAAAAAATCTGATATTCAGTAAAACCAAAAAATATGTCCCTAACAATGTATACAAAATTTTAGAACTCAATGACGACAAAAATCACACTGTAGTTGATGTGTCAAAGAACAATATATTGATTACGCATGAGCAGATGTATGCCAAAAGAGATGAAATCGTCGAATACTATCGAAATGATCTTCAAAAGGACAGTCCATTAATCCGTCCTGCTATAAAAGTTAGTGAAAGAGAAAAATCAGACGTTAAGGAGACAATTCAAGATAAAAGGTTCAAGCGATTTGAAGAAATCTGTGCTGAGATAGCTCAACAAAAAAAATTGCCTGATCAAAAACATCAAACCATTTATGATTCATTCGTTCCACCGATGACTAAAAGAAATTTTTACAATTATTTTGCTCAATTTACCGCAGAAGATAACCAGTTATTCGCGTTTAATTACGGCGATTTTTTTCGTGATAAGAGAGTTAAGGTTGAATTTTGTAAATCAGCAAGAAACCGAAAATAATGACATATGTGGATTTGTTTCCACACATGTACTCGCTACACTAAGCCCTTACTGCTCTCTAGCGTTATTCAGCAAAACCACACATCCACACAAGTGTTTTCATACAAATCCGATGGCATATTAATCCTGAACGTGTAGCCCATTGCTACGCATTTTTTCACATTTAATAGGAGTTTTGTTATGTCAAAACCAGAAACACGGCGCATTCTCCGCATGAAGGATGTCGCAAAAAAAACAGGATTATCAAAGTCCTACTTATACGCATTAGTTCAAACTGGGGATTTTCCCAAGTGTATCCGATTGGTTGAGGGAGGTACCGCCGTCGGTTGGCTAGAGTCTGATGTGGAACAATGGATCGATGACCGTATTAATGCAACTCAGGAGGAAGCATGTTGAACAAGTTATTAGATGGGCAATTGGCAGTAAATGTCCAACTGCCTAAAAACAAGCCCGCCCCAAAAATCGAGAACGGGCTCATTAACTTTAGCACGTATATTATAGACCAGTTTCTCGATATCCAAAACCTATTTTTAAATTCAAAAGGATATTGCAATGAAGCATAAGTTAAAGACGAACCAATCTGTAAAGAATGTCAGTGCTCAATTTTCTGTATTGACATCCACTTACCCAAAGGTGTTATCAAAAGAAATACGCATTGACAAAAAGGGCTCTGTGATAAAAACCCCATCCGCTAACCTATGTAGAGGGAAAGTTTGTGTTAAATCGGTATCTAGTATTAGGGAGTTTGCTGATTTATTGCTTACCCTAGAACAAAATCAAGCTTTGACATATGGTGTACCCAAAAAGGGTTTAACCAAAGCAGAAATTGTTACCAAAAAAGATTTTGATCAAGCTCCGCAAGCATCAAATGTGATAACTCGAACGGAACATTGGTTTGAATGGCCTTCTGGCGCTGGCATTATGATGCTTGATTACGATCCAGATGACCACGTATTTGAAAAAGAGGCTGTTCTTGAAATTCTTTATGAGGTATGCCCAGAGATGAAAAAAGTTGAACATGTCTGGTGGGTGTCTTCATCGTCGCATATTAATAATACCGAAACGGGTGAAGAAGTCGCAGGAGTTAAAGGTCAGCGAATTTACTTTATTGTCGATAAAGCGTCTGATATTCCGCGAGCTGCAAAAGTGCTAGGTGAGCGTTTATGGCTTGCAGGATATGGGCAAATAAGGATTTCAGCGACTGGTGCAATGTTAGAGCGAGTACCATTTGATATGAATGTTTATCAACCATCTCGTCTGGATTTTGCAGCTGGCGCGTCATGTATACCGCCTCTCTCGCAAGTTAGAGGAATACCTTCACTTATTGAAGGAAACGCAACTAGCCTAAATACTACAACTGCTTTTCCAAGCCTCAACATTTCAGAAAAACGAAAACTACAAGAGTTAAAGGCGGGTAAAAAGGTTGTTGCAACCCCAAATGCAGAAAAGGTACGCCTAGATTACGCAAAAGCTATGAAGCTAAAAATCAATAAACCTGACATCTGTGAAACGGATGAAGATATGTTGAGTATAATTGAACATATTTTCGACACAGGTGAATTACCACCATTCTGGATACTCCATGTGTGGAATGGTTCAGAACTAGTTGAAGTGACGGTTCAGGACATCCTATGGGACAAACCAGCCTTTGATGGAATGCTTTGTTTGGACCCAATTGAACCAGAGTACGACGAGTACCGTCTTGTAGGGAAGTTGTTCCTTAATCAGCACAAACCTTGCTTGTTCAGTTTTGCTCGTGGACAACGAACTTTCAGCTTGGAAGAATTCAAACACAACATAACTATTGAAGGCAATCTTACCAACGCAGTAAATGACACCCTAGATATTTTGGAAAAGAGAAAGGATGCCTTCAATTACGGTGGTATTCTCGTTACCCCAATGAATAAGACACTTAACTATCTTGATCATCCCAAAATGAAACATCTGCTGGGCGGATTTATTCAATATTGGACTTTGAAAAAGAAATGCAATCCAACAAATGAGTTGGTTGATGGTGTGGCTAGTATCGGAGTAGTACGAAATCTCAATCCAATTACAGGGTTTGTAGATCATCCCGTCATTGATTCGAAATTACGAATGCTTCTCAAACCTGGTTACAACCATGAGATGAAGATGCTTGGCGACTTTGATTATAGCTATTTTGATATTGTTGACAGACGGCTTACTGTGGATGAAATTGAGTTTCATTTGATGCGTTTGTGGGCACCGTTTACTGGATTTGAATTTGCAGGAAATGAAGATCGAACTGTTGTTATAGCAGCTGTTTTTTCAGCCGTTCTGCGTCAAGTATTACCAACTTGCCCTGTCTTTGCGTTTGATGCTCCAACGCAGGGTACAGGAAAGACATTACTTGCAGAGACAGTTGGAATAATAGCCTCAGGCAGAAAGCCTTCTGCGCTTGCACCTGGTAAAAGTAGTTATGACGAAGAGTTTAGAAAACGACTTATGGCCTTATTCTTGAATGGCGAGCCGGTTGTTAACTTTGATAATATTGTTGGAATATTTGATTCACCTTCATTTGCCGCAGCAATCACAAGTGAGCACTATGAAGATAGGATCCTAGGCAAAAGTAAAACCAGTAAAATTTTGAATAAGACTCTATTCCTAATGACCGGGAACAATATGCAGATTGTCGGCGATATGAGTCGTAGAGTGCTCAAAGCTAGGTTGTTGTCTAAGAATAATAAGCTGGCAATGCGCAAGTATGACTTCGATCCCAGAGCAAAAGTTTTCGAAACAAGATTTGAAATCATCTCTAGTGTACTGAGCCTTATCAATCATTGGAAGCACTCTGGTCAACCCAAATTAGCCGGGACAATGACTACATTTAGTGAATGGGATTTACTTGTTCGCCAGCCGTTGGCATTCATTGGTCAGCAATTTCCTGAAACTGGTATTCTCGATCTGCTAGATATTTCTTTGAAGCAGCAGGACGATAGCAGTGACAAAGACGCTTTGATTGCATTACTTAAAGCTCTATGCGTTACCTTTGGAATTGGTAAACGATTTAAAGCGAGTGATATTTTGCATCAGCCCTTAGAATCTAAAACATTACTTGCTGATGCCATTTACGCATTTGAAAGTAGACAAAATCTGCAATCCAGTCAACATATCGGCATTATGCTTAAACGGTTTTTGCAAAATAATGTCGAGGGACTAGTTTTAAAAGGAAAGAAAATAAGTGGGTCATGGACATATTGGGTCGAATTGACTGATGATACACATCGACCAGAAATAATGACAATGTTAAAGCATACTCACGTTGAGTATGTTGAACTGTCGAAAGTAATACCACAGTCATTTTAAGGTGAATAGTAAGCCCTACTAATTTGTGGGGCTTTTGGAGGGCGTAACAACGCTATCCCCATATCACCTTATTCAATAAATATATACGCTCCAGCGTGACTTTTCTATTTTAGGGGGATAATGGGGCTCAATCAGAGTTGTAAAGGTCAAAAATTTTATTCTATGTATCTGGTAGTAATTCAAATTGTTATCCCCCTAAACCCCTATTGAGACGATAATGTCGTGATTATTTTTAGCTTGTTGACAATAAAACGATTCATATGTTTTGGTTGAAATTCACTATGGTACAATCTAAAAACTGGCAAAATTATTTATTGGTCCATTTATGCAAACAAAAATTCAGACGCCTAAATTAGGGCCAATTGTAATTGCAAACCGTGTCGAAAAAGCATTTATTTCAATAGAAGATGATGTTGGTGTGGCTGATGCTGGTGATGAAGTCATCAAAATCCTGCAAAGCCATGAGTTAGAAGAAATAATTCCACCAGTTTATGTCCCATCGTTGGGTGTTGAGATGTGGGTTCATCGTTCGACTGAATTAATCTTTTGTGTGTTTTTGAAAGATGGTTATAGACACATTTCATCAGTTATTAAAGGTGATATGTCAGGTTTGGTCTTTGACGAATAATGTTACAGCTTTTGACCAACTGGTTAAAAAAACATTGTGATTAAAATGTCATAGGGGGGTGATCAAGTAGTTGATGGTGGATTTAGTAAGTAAAGCCCTCATACAAAATGCGAATACTTTTCTGTATAGCGGTCTTGTTAAGTGTAGATCACTGTACTGCATGGGTTGGCGCGAATGACTCACTTAACGGTATGCACCTAGTTTTTATATCAGCCTGGGCATGATCAGGAAAAAGAAGTACTAGATTTCGGGTGTATGGTTACGTATTCAATTGTGTTGGGCAAAAGTCGACTATTTTACAAAAAGAAAAGGGCTTCTCAGCCCTAATACACCTAATTTCAATCTGATTTAATTACCCATGTTCAATCTCAACGACGCTGTATCCAATTGCTGGTCAGCAAATATGACCAAGTCATTCGTCGCTACATTACCACCACTAGCAACAGTGATTGACTCAGTATACGTCTCAGTATCGATGGTGACCTCTCGGGTCAATATAATATTACCAGAGGGATCAAGCGCCTTATTATAGTCTGCTAGTTCACCTTGCACATACACCTTATCCTGACCCGATTTCAGGTTCGATGCATCCACCACCGAGCCTTCCGGTACATAGATTTGGTCTACCCCACTACTGCCTGATATCAGTGTCTGGATATTCGGACCCAACGCCATCGCACCAGCCCCATTATTATCCAAGATAATATGCTTCACTTGGGCGCCTGTTGTCACCTTATCATCCATCGCACTGACGCTGGTATCCAGTGTCAACGTCGTTAGGTCAGTATTGTTCAGGACCGCCGTTTTTACTTCTGAGGTCGATATCGCCCCATCGCTAAATACCAACACATCCGCAGCCGTATTGCTGGCAATAAACTGCACTATCTCTTCTCCAATATCCGTCAGACGAGATAACTGCATCACACCCGTACTCGAATCTAATAAAATACTGCCTGCGTATTCCGATAATGGACCACTAAAGTACAAAGTATCCACCGAGCCTTTTAAGTTCGTCAGGTCATATTTCACACCCGGCATCACTCTAAAACCATCAATCGACGATGAGCCCGAGACTAAGAAGGTCTGACCCACCATGCTGACCACATCCACATACCGTGCAATATCAAAGAAGTTCTCTCCGTCTGAGCCCGTAACTATCACCTTCGCCGTCGGAGTCAGACTCGCAAACTGGGGTTGCGGTTGCTCTAATAGTGTATAAGGAGGAACCCCATCCCTGTCAGCCATCATGCCAAGTGCCAAGCACGAATCATCACACTCGTCTGGTGCACCATCACCATCAGAATCTGCCAAGCCACTGAGTGAGATGAGCGGGTATTTGTCTCTACCATCAAGTACGCCATCAAAATCAGAATCATTCGACAAAGGGTTCGTTCCCAATGCTATTTCTGTACCGTCTTCAAGTCCATCTGCATCTGAATCTGCATCAAAAGCATTCAGATTGTTAGTAACTTCATAATTGTCGCCTAAGCCATCTGAGTCCGAATCTAAGCTTTCTAAGGGATCTATTGGAAAGGCATCATCTAAATCGACAACACCATCGTCGTCATCATCAGTATCCGCTAACATACCTAACGCCACACACGCTTCATCGCAGGTATTTGGTGCCCCATCAGAATCCGTATCCATTAATTCACCAATCGAGATAAGTGGATAAGCATCTGCCGTATCCAGCACCCCATCATTATCATCGTCATCATCTCTTATATCCGGAATGCCATCATTATCCGTGTCGGTTTCTGAAAGTTTAGAATCAAAAACTGCTATCAAACTAACATCGCCATTAACGGATTCAATATCACAAGTGTCGCCTGAACAGTCACCGCTCCAACTTGTAAATGTATACCCATCCAACGGAACCGCTTCACAGCTTACCTGACGTTGATTTTTGGTTGACCGAATGCTGATATCGGAACACGTAACATAGCCAGAACCGACTGGAGAAACCGTTGCAATGACGCTGTAATAGGGATCAGGAGCCGCTTTTATGTATTGCTCATAACTGCCTGCAAACCGATTTTTACTGTCATATTTTGGTTTCGTGCCCAACCAATCAAATTTAATCGTTGCAACATCCAACAAATCTTCGTAATTATTGTCATCAAGATTAACCGTGGTTACGACAGAGCCGTTCGCATCTTCGAAAGTAAGCTCTACTCCGCCATCTCCCTCTGGAGTGGTTTTTAAAATTTCATTGATCATCGGCAAGACATATTCGTCATAGTCGTGGATGGACATAATATCAAAACCACTTGGTTTTAATTCGTACCCATATGACGCAAGCTTGACGATTGTTCCAGTAATCAAACTCTGTTCTGCGCCTGCATTACCCAATAATGGGCTAAAATCAAGACTACTTGCGTCAAGAACCGGGTCGTTGATCAAAACGACGTTTTCAGATAAACCGCAGTCTTGATTGTCATCATCAATGATCCCCTGAATAAGGTTGCTTGAACAACCACCTGAGATTCTAGAAACGTTGTCAACGCTGATGGCTTCTTGATTGGCTGGGACGGCAATGACGTTATTTATTACCGTCGCAATGGAACCTGCATCACCATTAAAAACAGACGCTAAAGAGCCTGTTGTAATTTTGGTTGCACGCACACCCGATGCACCTGGCGCTCTTATATTTAAACCATTTCCATACACAGTGTTATCACGAAAAACGACATTTTTAGCCCTGAGTCCAACCCCTTTTCCGTTATATAAAAAGGCATTATTTTCAACAAGGTATCCACGCGTATAGTCACCACCGTTTTGCTGGAGGTTTAACGCACTGCCTTCATCAATTTCTAATGTGGAGAAATCTTTGCTGAAGACATGCGAGATGATACGACTTTCGTTGCCAAACACGACGTTGTTTTTGATTATGATCCCAAAATCTCTATCCGAAGGCATATCTAACTCACTGTCATTTAATCCTTCAACCATCACGCCACCAACACCGCGTGTGCTGTAATATCCAGAATTAAAGACCACATTATCCAGCATAGAAGACAAATCGCCCTCAATTTTGACGGCATTGCCTGGCCATGAATGGACTAAGTTATTGTGAATTACAATCCCTCTGCCTTTTGCCAAAATTCCCTGTGCAGTTATAATGTAACCTTCAGGTGTAGCTGGACGCTCTTCCCACCACCAATCTGCAACTGCTTGTGCTAAATTAATCTGTTCAATATAACCAGCAATTTCAAAGCCAGAAAGGGTAACAAAGTCACCTTGAATTTTGATTGCTTCTGTCCCTTTTGGTGACAGTACCGGTCTTTCGTTACCCCATGCGGTTAAAGTAAATGGACGCTCTAAACTTTCACCACTACAAAAAATTGCAGCAGGGTTATCACCTATATCTGTGGTATGAAGACCGCCACGGAAAAATACCGTTTTTGAGGTAGTGATGGGTTCACCATTATCATCCTTACAGAAAAGGGAACCAAAAGCGTCATAAGAATAAGGGAACTCTTGCGCCCCTGTCATGTCTCTGTTTCGGTTTGGAGCATATTCTGCAGGTACCACAAAGAGAACATTTGCCCAATCTATTTGGTCATTTGTTTCAACAGTAATTGATATATCAGATGAAACAATTTCTGTACCATTAACGTCTAATCCAACAACCTGAATAGTAAAATTGCCAGCCTGATTGTTCGTTGGTGTCCATGTGAATAAACCTGTTTTAGTATTTAGGCTCATCCCAAGTTCACGTTGACTATTATCAGCAATGGCCCAACGCACCACATCGGAATGCTGAGCTTGCTCTATTTGTACTTGATCGGCAGCAACAACATCACATGGGCTAGATGAACATATTGTAAAGTTGTATTCATCGAGCGAGACAAAGTTTTCCTCCACATCAGGGATACCATTTCCATTGTCATCTCCATCTTCTATCATACCCAAGCTCTGACAAGCTTCATTGCATATAGCTGGGATACCGTCGCCATCTTCATCTGTTAATGAGCCAAGTGAAATGAGTGGATAAGCGTCATTTATGTCAACTATGCCATCACCATCATCATCATTATCTGAATTATTGCCAACACCATCTAAATCAGTATCAATATATTCATTTGAGTCGAGTGGAAATTCATCCCATCCGTCAAAAATACCATCATCATCATCGTCAATGTCTACATTGTTTCCGATGTTATCCCCATCAGTATCAAGCCACTCTGTTGGATCCAAAGGAAACATATCAGCCGAATCTAGAACGGCATCATTGTCGTCATCATTATCTTTATTGTTTCCAACACCATCCCGATCAGTATCCACTTGTTCTGTGGAATCCAATGGAAATGCATCGATGTCATCATTCACTCCATCTTGATCGTCATCATCATCTGTATTATCACCGATACCATCTTGGTCGTTATCAAGCCAATCGAGACCGTCAAGTGGGAAGACGTCTTTAGCATTTTCTATACCATCACCGTCCATATCAAAGTCACAAACATCGCCAAAAGCATCTCCGTCGATGTCGGCCTGGTCTGGATTTTTAATGGCTTCACAATTATCAAACCAATCGGATATACCATCTCCATCCGTATCAGTGGTATCAGTTACAAGATGTTCAATTCCATCCCATGTGCCATCACTGTCAGCATCTACCTCCTCAGGCCATAGCATATCGGCAGAGACAGGCATGCCCAGTTTCCCTAGAAAATCTCCATTATTGTTGATTTCACAATATCCTCTTTCAGATGTTATGAAAAACTCAATAGGCATCTTAGGGTAACCCATATTTATCACTTCAGTGCGAGCTTTATCTGAAATTGGGAGACCCCATGCGTCAAGATAGTCAGTGTAGTCATGTCCAGTGACAACGCTCATTGCAATGACCATCCAATTATTATTGGATATATTATTTGCCTCATCACGGGAATAACTTTCAAACCCTAGATTAGTTTTAGCAGCAACCCAATCTTCATCATTTCTTCTCGCCTGGTTAAATGCACGTTCTAAAACATGTAAGCGAGCCAACACATGCCAACCATCTTCAACAACGCCTTGCTTTTGTGCCGACATCCACATTTGAATTGCCATTGCCGCCTGTGCATCCCACGTGGTATTAGGCCAGTAATTGTCTTGCATGTATTGAGAAGGATCGCTAGTAGTTTTACTTGCTTTTAGGGCATCAAATGCATCTTTGAAAGGTAATGCTGAACATTCAGTTGCATTACGATTTAATTTTTTATTATATTTTGATTTACTGTAATAAACATACCAGTTGGTAGAAGCGTGGTAATTCCACCCTTCAAAACGCATCCTACCGCTTTCTAAGTTATGACCTAATTCATGAATATCTCCGTGTCCAAGCGGATCGAAATGCCACCATGCGTCATAAGGATTGCCTGAACAACCATATGCACACAAAGATTGGTCCGCATTCATGTGTTGAATTTGTTCACGGTCAGTAACTTCCCAGCCTTTTGAAGAAGCGAATTCGTGAATTTCAGGGACGACATCGATAGCAGGTCCCTTGAAACCACTTACGATTAGAGGATGGTTATGCAAATGCTGCATTGCAAGCTCACCCACTAATTCAGTACTCCCCCACTCATCAATGGTTTTTTCCATTTTTGTGGCTTGAGAATGGACTTCAAAAAATGGGGTGATTAACTCAGCCCAGTCGTACATGTTTGATTTCAGTGCAGTATCAAAAGAAGCATTATCTTCTGTGCCGTTCCAAAATGCATGTTTGCCTACATTGTCAAAGGTAAATTCAACATTGAAATTAGATTTTCGAAAGAAAATTTGAATTGGTCCGCCATATGAGGACGTTAGACTAATGGTTTCCCCTGGTTTTATTATTATCTCGTTACTTTTGAGCGTATATGGACGATCGTAACCGTTTGGATTCCATAACCGAGTTGTTCCTTCACGAATTGAATTGATAAAAATCCGAGTTTCTACATCAGAGGTATCATTTCGCGTCACCGTGAATGTTTCACCAGGGAAGGCATAAAAACCAGTAGCTCGAAAAGGCGCAACAGAATTCATTGATAACGGTTGATTCATGTAGCGTTGTACATTGATAAAGTCTGTCCTACTGAAACTGCCAAGATCCGGCTGCGTTGGATTTATATCTCGAGAGTAAAAATTTGCAAAATCAGCATACAGAGATCGTGCGAAGTCTATTTTTGGAGATGTATCTTTGTCCATAGGATAGACAATATCTTTTCTATGCGCATCACCAAGTAATACTAGAAGCTTTTCAAGCCGATATAACTCAGGTATATCAAAAATACGGACATGGTTTTCATCTAAGTTTTTTAATCTTTTTCGTAATACATCTAAGCCTTCTTTTAATTGTTCTTGATACCCTGCAACAGTATGACAATCACTAAAAATTGGAGCATCGGCTTTGCATCCCTCAAAAGAAAAGGTGAAATTCTCATCTCTTAAATTAGTAATCGTTCTACGAATTGTTTTTAAATCATCGCCTATCCAACCCAACATAACCGTAGGGTCATGGATATAATTCTTAATATCTAATGAATAATAAAGATTACGATTATCGTATTTGTGCTTTATTGACCAAAGTTCTCGTAACTTTGTACCTAGCTCGGTTTCATCGCCATCCCAATGTAAATACAGAACAGGTATACTTCGTTCCTGGGCTTTCTTCACCGAATTTATTATCTCGTCGATAACTTCTGACGAATTGTCATCGTTAGAAACCCATTGGGAAATGATCAAAAGGTCGGTCGGTTTAGCTAAACAATCAGATAGATTAAGACTATTACACTTACTCAGAGTCAAATCTTCCTCATCTGAATGATTGATAGTGATATTACTGAACGAACTTTTCAACCACTGTTTCACCCCTGACGCATCTTTAAACCAATAACTGTCGTCCAACTGGGCTGCAACAATGTTAACCTCCCGATCAAAATCATTATCTTGAGTAAGCCAAGAAACCGCATTCAGCATGAATTGATCAAATTCAGAATTTGTATTATCTACCTGTGCACCGCCAGGTGCTAATCTATAAGGGTTACCACCTAGAGCAATGAAACGGCTAGGGGATTCTCCCATTACACCCAGGTGTGCAGGCTCTTCTGTACCTGCTACATAAAACAATGGCGCATTTGTACCAAAAGTATAATCAAATAGAGCTGAATCATGTCCGGTGTCCCACGTTAACTTGGTGAGACTTGAACCATCGGACTTTTCATTACCTTCAGTGTCTAAATTAAAAAGTTCAATGTAATAGTGATCGAATTTAGATGAGGAATTATCGATTTCTTGTAAGATTGACTCTTCGAGTTCGGTAAAGGTTAAAAAGCCTAACTCACCAGTTAGAATCGCTGCATCAAGCGCCGTACGGGGCTGATCAGATTCCTCTAAGACATCTTGTAACAATGGTCGTTCGTCGTATATATCTACAATACCATCATTATCATCATCATCGTCTGCAACCATCCCACGAGTCTGACAATCATCTAAACAGTTATCAGGAATTCCATCAGAATCTGTGTCAATGTCTGTACCTGGAATTAACGCTATTAAGCGATAATAATCAAATGAATCTTTTACACCATCATTATCATCATCATCGTCCGCAACCATACCCAAACTGACACATGTATTGTCACAGTCGTCAGGCGCACCATCATTATCACTGTCAATATAACCAACCACGCTGGCTTTAGGGAATGCATCTCCTAAATCCAATATACCATCGTTGTCATCATCTAAATCTTCAACCATATTCAGTGAGAGGCATGATGCATCACAAATATCAGGGATTCCGTCCTGATCATTATCTGGATAACCAGTAACCGGCACTAAAGGATAATGATCTTCATGATCTGGAATATTGTCACCATCTTCATCATTTAAAAGACTTGCGAACACGTCAATCTCCCTCATGTGAAGGAAGTCCTTATCGTCTTTTACATATAAATACTGAGCGACCACAGGTGTTTCTAGCTCAATCTTTTGAACATCTGTGTTATCTAACACAGCGATTTTTATGGCATTATCAAAGTTTTCTGAATAAGGTTCATTTGATAAATACACTGAAGCATCTTGAAGATTCCAATATGCTGTTTTTCGATTATAAATTTCTATCTTAGAAAAAACTGTAGGCGCTGGAAAAGCAAGTTGTAACCAATTTTTGCCATCTCTCCGGGTGTGATTAATACTGGACTCACTATAATCGTCGTCATTTATATTACCAGCTCCAAATCTGTCTTCATTATCATCTTGTGTGCTACCTTGTGAAGGAACTGCAATAAACTTTAAATTCGAGTAAACAACTTGACCTAGTCTATTATTACTATCCGGTAACATTCCAGAGGCTACACAATCCGCTTCGCAAATATCGGGACGACCATCGTTGTCCGCATCAACCAATCCATTTAAAGGAATAAATGGATAAAAGTCATCTGTATCTAAAACGCCATCATTATCATCGTCAAGGTCAGCGGTCATTCCTTGCAACAAACAATCCTGATCACAAACATCAGGAATACCATCCTTGTCGTTGTCACTTAGACCATTAAGGGGTATGTCGGGGTAGAAATCATTTTTGTCACTTACTCCATCTTCATCAAGATCATATAAGAAACCATAAATATTTATTTCAGTGAGGTGAAGAAATTGATCATCCTCTTTAATGATGAGGTATTGTGCGTTGATAGGAGTCTGTAGAGTAAACGTTTGAACATCAACACTATCTGATAATGTTCCAATTTTGGTCGCATTTTCAAAAGAACCTGTATATGTCTCATTAGATAAGTAAACCTCCGAACCAGCAACTCTCCACTCATTACTAGGTCGAATGTATACCTCAATTTTGGTAATATTCAGCGGTTCTTGTAATGCTAATTGAACCCAATTATTTGTTGGCCCATTCCATGTATGATTATAATTCTTTGTATTTGCATCTTTCGTGGCGATAATACCATCAATCAGATAGTCTGCCGTTGCATTGAAACCGTCGCCACTGTAAACACTTCCCTCTGATGTGCTGATAGTGTCTTTTGAAATAAGGTCATTTCCATAAACATCATTAATTGATAATAAATGTGTGAAAAATAATAATAGGGGAAAAATGCTCTTCATGACCGACCCAATGCACTAAAAATTAGGATTATAACAGAGTCAACATTACAAGAAAATAT
>Ga0233438_10003116_pt1 | contig 15592 bp, 16 predicted proteins | sample SI_123_September_FD_182720 | JGI IMG/M metagenome (GOLD analysis project Ga0233438, IMG submission 182720) | Seawater microbial communities from Saanich Inlet, British Columbia, Canada - SI_123_September2016_10_MG | ecosystem: Environmental > Aquatic > Marine > Inlet | place: Canada: British...
ATACCTTTTCTAAGTACAGTTTTTGATTCAAGTAAAACCCAATCTTTCTTGCCACACATTGTCTAATTATCACCAGATTTTTGTCGATCGCGACCCTAGAGGAGTTTACTTAGTTGTAAGAGATTATAATGCCTATCCCATTCGGTTGCAAGCAAAACTGTCAGTAAATAATAATAAAGAACAAGCACAGGACATGCCTGTTGGTATGAGCGCAAGAAACTACAGAACAATGATTGCCCGGTTGCAAGCATATCGCCCGTTTAATAAGGCCATTTACGGTGGAATAGACATAAAAGTGACATATGAAAAATAAGAAAACAATCATTGCTTTAATGCCGATGAAAGGTGAATCTGAGCGGGTACACAATAAAAACATGCGTCAATTTAACGGCCAACCCCTATGTTCAGTCATATTGGATAAATTGGTTGCATCAGAACATATAGATCGAGTTGTCGTAAATACTGATTCTCCTGTGATTAAAGAGTTTATTGAGGAGCGATATAGTAAAGTTACTGTGGTTGATCGGCCGGAAGATCTATTGGGACATGATGTTAGTATGAATAAGATTATTGGGCACGACATTGAATTATTCCCTGCTGATCTGTACTTACAGACTCATTCAACAAACCCATTATTGACTTTACAGACTATAGATGCAGCAATTGAGAAGCTGAAGGCTGATAACGGGAATCACGATTCATTATTTTCAGTTACTAAATTTCAAACAAGATTTTATAACCAAGACGGTTCGGCTATTAATCACAACCCAGAGATTTTGATTAAAACCCAAGACCTGCCAGCGCTATATGAGGAAAACTCATGTATTTACTTGTTCACTAAAGAGGCCTTTTCCAAAAATAACAGACGTATCGGGAATGCTCCTATAATGTTTGAAATGGAGCCAATTGAAGCGATAGATATTGATGTTGAAGATGAATTTGTATTAGCGGAAAAACTGTTCAAAGTATTATAATATGCCATTATTTAGACACTTAAGAGGAGATCTTAAAAGAAAACTTGAGAGCAATCAATTGACATTTGGTTCATGGTTAACCATTAATCATCAATCAGTAATTGAAATTATGGGAACTGCAGGATTTGAATGGCTTTGTATTGATATAGAGCATTCTGCAATTGCCATTAGTGATGTGATTAACTTGATTGGACATATTCAAGGGAACGAAATGCAGGCATTGGTGCGTGTGAATGAAAATAACCCGGTAATTATCAAGCAGGTGATGGATGCTGGAGCGGATGGAGTAATCGTACCTATGGTCAATTCAATTGAAGATGCTAAAAAAGCTGTTGCTTCTGTGAAGTATCCTTCTGATGGAAACCGAGGAGTTGGGTTATCTAGAGCACAGAATTATGGAATAGGATTTCCTGAGTATCAAGAGTGGTTAAAAAATGACGCTGTTGTAATTGCTCAAATTGAACACATCAATGCAGTTGATGAGTTGGAGGGGATTTTAGAAGTTCCCGGAATAGATGGAATTATAGTTGGGCCCTATGATCTCTCAGCTTCTATGGGTTATCCCGGAGAGTTTGAACGTGATGATGTTGTTGAAGCATTGAAGCGAGTAGACCGCATTTGTTTGGACAAGGGTAAACCTTTAGGGTTCCATGTGATTAGTTCTGATCACAAGAAAACGCTCGAAAAGGTAAATGCGGGGTACACATTTTTGGCATTTAGTCTGGACTTTTTCTTCTTAGGTGATTTGGCCCGTCAGGAAATGCAAGCTTTGAAAAATGCTACAGAAAATGGAAAAGAATAATTCGATACTTGTATTTGGTGGTTCAGGCTTCATTGGGATTAGCTTGGTGAAGCAACTGTTGAAGTCGGGATATAAAACAGTTTATATAGCAGATATAAAATCTCCTCAAGAACAGGTTGAAGGGGTAGTTTATTTGCCTTGTGATATTACCTCTGAGGAGCTTATTCAGGAGGTTTTTGAAACATCAAAGCCTTCAGTAGTATATAATTTGGCGGGCTTTGCAAATTTGGACAATGCTATAAAGTACCCCAAGAGAACAATGGAGCTAAATGTAATCGGCAACATTAATCTATTGGAAGCATCATTGAAATTTGGCGTTCAACTCTTTGTCTATGCAAGTAGTGCCTATGCAATGAGCGATAAAGGGTCTTATTATGGTATTTCTAAATTGACCTCGGAGAAAATTGTAGAAGAGTACTTCAAAAAGTATGATTTGAATTTTGCAATTCTTCGATATGGTTCCATTTATGCAGCAGCCGATTTTGATAATAACTATCTCTATCAATTAGTCCAATCGGCTATAGAGACTGGAAGTATTGTCCACAACGGAGATGGAGAAGAAATCCGCGAATATGTTCATGTAAAGGATGTATCCGAGCTATCGGTCCAGGTAATGGAAGATAGAAGTTTGTGGAATTCGGCTCTTATGCTAACTGGAAACGAACGCATGAAGCGAAAGGAACTATTTGAAATGATTCGTGAAATCATTGGAAATAGCGCAATGGAGATACAGTACTTAAATAAAGGACACGGAAACCATTATAGGTATACACCCTATACCTTCCAGGGTACAAGTGCAAAGAAGATTATCGCTAACCCACACTTTGACATGGGGCAAGGAATCTTAGAATGTGTTCAAAAAGTGATGGAAGCTCAAGAAACCAAGCGTCATAATGAGTGATATCCAACGAATCTCATCCGAACACGATTGGCTTCAGGCTTGTTTTGAAGAAATTAAGTCGACTATTACGGCCAGTGAAAACACAGTATATCTAGCACTTTCAGGCGGTAGTACCCCCATTCCTGTTTATAGGATGTTAGCAGCGTATTTAGATACGTTGCCTGGTATTGTAGCAGATCGTGTAAAGTTTTTTATTGTAGATGAACGGAATGTTGCATTGAGCTCTGAGCGAAGCAACTCCCGAATGATTTTGGAGATTTTGGGTGCTAAAAGTGTCTATTCATTTGATCCAACCCAGAATACGGCTGAAAGTTACAGCCATACAATAGTAGATCAATTAGGTGCACCGGTGCAATTTGATTTGGTGGTATTGGGTTGTGGAGATGATGGACATACGGCGTCATTATTTCCTAACACGGCACTTTTGTTGGACCCAACAAGTGGCTTTAAGCAGAATGAACTGCCTACTGGAGAACTGAGATTCAGCTTGACATACTCTATTCTTTTAGCGGCTAAACGACAAGTAATATTTGTAAATGATAATGCTGCGAAACACAGCTACTTTACAGAATTGGCAATGGAGCAGGCTAGGGCGCCCATTCATAAGATAATGCAAAGCAATAACGCTAAAGTGATCATTCATGAAGCAGTATAAGGCCTACATATTTGATTTTGATGGTGTCATAAAGGAATCTGTTAGAGTAAAGTCTGATGCATTTGTTCAGCTTTATGAAGCGGAAGGTGCCGATTTTCAAAAAAGAGTAGAATCATATCACCTTGCCAATGGTGGCGTCAGTAGGTATGAGAAATTTAAAGTTTGGAATGAGTGGTTGAATCGTTCAACCTCTGAAACAGCTATTGAGGAGTTGGCACAAAAATTTTCTGACCTAGTCGTTGATAATGTAGTTGCATCGCCTTATATAAAAGGAGCTGAGTTAGCCATAGAAATGGCCCATAAGTCGGCGTTAACATTTATTGCAACAGGCACCCCCGATCAAGAAATTTTACCCATTTTGGATCGTTTGAATTTGAATTCAAGTTTCACTGAGATTCATGGTTCTTCACGGAAAAAACCAGTTATCATTAAGGATATTTTAACCCGCTTCAAATTAGACCCATCGGAAGTTCTGTTTATGGGGGATGCACAAACGGACTATCATGCTGCACTTGAATGTGAAGTGGATTTTTATTTGCGTGAAACAGATTATAATACAGCATGGTTTGATGGTAAACCAGGTATAACTTATATACAAGACGATTTAATTTATCTCACTGAGATTATTTCAAAATAGGATGAAAGTATTATTGACAAGTACGTCTTTCCAAGACTGTGAGGGCGCTCATAAAGAATTACTAAATCAACAAGGTTGGGATGTATCATATTTAAGAGGGCCTTTGAAAAAAGGTGAAATTATTGACGTTGTTGACCAATATGATGCGTTAATCTGTGGCGATGATGAGTTGGACAGAGTAGTTCTGACAAAAGGCTATAAAGGGAACCTTAGATACATTTCAAAATATGGTGTAGGTTTAGATAAAATTGACCTTGATGCTGCAAAGGAATTAGGGATTCCAGTTACAAATTGTAAAGGAGTAAACCAGATAGCGGTGGCAGAGCATGTTTTAGGGATGCTATTTACATTTTTCAAAAATGTTCATATTTCGCACGCTATTACTTCTCAGGGAGGATGGAAGCGGCCGTTAGGAAACGAACTGTTTGGAAAAAAATTAGGTGTTTTAGGGCTTGGTGCTATTGGAAAGGAGTTGGCTAAGCGCACCCCTTATTTAGGGATGAAGACCTATGTTTATGACGTTTGTCTAGACCAAGAGTTTGTAGATAATCATGACGTGAAAGTTTCTAATAGTGTAGAAGAGATGTTTGCAACTTGTGATATCATCTCATTGCATGTGCCGTTGTTGGATACTACAAAAGGATTGGTCTCTAGGAAACTCTTATTAGAGCAAACAAAATCTGGTTTAACATTGATTAATACTTCTCGTGCTGGATTGATAGAAGAACAAGATGTCTTGGATGCTCTAGAGGCAGGACAGTTGAAGGGGTATCTGACTGATGTTTTGTCAATTGAGCCTATGTCGGAGCTGTGTTTGCTTAGAGACAAGGCAGGAATCTTGATTACTCCACATATTGGATCTAGAACGCAAGAAACTATTCAAAGACAAGGTTCTATGGCGGTGAATAACTTAAAGAATATTTCTCTTGGTTAGTTTAGATTATCGTTTAATATCTAGTTCTTGGATTTACAGCGCATCTAAAATCCTAATGTTTTTACTTACGACTTTCATCATATTAAAAGTCTTTAATGCATATGAAATAAGCCTGTGGTATATGTTTGCCAGTGCTACGGCTTTTAGTCATTATTTTGAATTTGGAATTGGCCCTACAATAATTCGGTTTATAGCATATGGCAATAGTGAAAATGAGAAAATAGAATTGTACAAAACAATAGGTGCTTCGATTTCGGTATATTTTTTCTTATCGCTAATTGTGATGATCTTTTCATTTGTATTCGTGAATTATGCCGACAATAGCACAGATGTAGATTTATCATTAGTTTTTTGGTTATATCCTATATTAAATGCGACCAATTTTTTCCTTAAATTCAGTGATTCTACGTTAAAGGGCTGTGGATATTTGCTTAAATATAACTATTGGAATTCTATATTTTTCCTAGTAAATTCAGTGATAGTAAGTTTGGTGGTATTTTTCTCTAGAAGTGTGGAGTATAGCTTGTTAGCGCTTCATTTTTTGTTGACATTAAATGGTGTTAAAAATTTCTTAATAGTAAAAAACGTTATAAAAATAGAGAAGATAAGAGCATACCTTAGTCTTGATCATGTCAAGCAAAAATTAGGTGAATACGTAAAGCCTACGGTTGAAACGGCTTTGATGTCAATCAGTTCGACTGGACTGGGTCAAGCGATTAACATTTTTTTGCCGGCTCTTGTTGGAGTGAATGTTGCAAGCGCGTATTTTGTCTGTCAGAAAATATTACGGGTTATTGACGAGTTTTCATATGGTCCTTTTTATTCATATGTTCCAGAATTTATGCAAACATGGGGCCGATCGAATTCAATACGAAATTATCGCATTGTAATTGTTAAAACAATTGTGTTTTCTCTTGTAATGATAGCGGTTTTAGGAAGTTTGCTACATCCCTTACTTGATCTCTTTGTGCCATATTTTAACTTAAACATCACTTTATTTCCTTTTTGCGTTTTAATGCTTATGACAATTCTTTTCTTGTTAGAACGAGGCTCGGGTTTTGTTAGTCAAATGTTTTTGATTAGGAATGTTACTAGCCAGTATAAAATCTATGTGTTAAGTGCAGTAATTGCAGTGGTTTTAATTATATTAGGTGATATTACGAGTATAGTCCACTTTTTGGTGTTGTTTATAAGTGTCCGTTTTTTCGAGCTTTTCTTAATGTTGCTAAAGCTTAAGTTATCATGGGGAAAATAGTAAAGGAATTACTCAAATTACTGGCGTATTTTTATGGATTTTTCTGGCGGATACTTAACTATAGAAAACCAAAGATTTTGGTATTCACTGATTCACGTGGATTTGAAATAACAAAATGGTATAACCGTTTTTCCCCATGGAATTCTTACATCGGCATGTTGTGTAGGAATTATAACGTAACGTTTGTTATTCAGCCGGAGAAGCACACGACAATATTTGATTTTTTGGAAAGTAATAGAAACTTAGATTTTAAACTATTTTCTACAATAATACTACATTGTGGAGTAGTGGATTTTAGTCCAAGACCATACGATGATTATGTGAAGGTTGCCGAGTCAAAAAAAGATAAGATAATTAGACTCTTTGGTAGTGATTATTGGGTATCTCTAATCGCTCGTGAATCCATAGGGTCCGTGTATAATGGGCAAAGAACCCTGCCCTTAGTTGATGAGATGTTAGCCAGGCCAGTGTTCAATCGCTTAGAGGAAATGGAAAATTTGCTTTGGATTCCGTCAAATAGAGTGCTTAGTGATTGGAGAGGAAATTACTGGAGAGATCGACCGTCCGACATTAATTTGGTTTGGAGCACCTCAAGGAGTTTAGTAAAAAGAGGGTCAATAAGGTTTATTGATAACTTGGATTGGTCGGATGAAGAGGTTAAGTTGTATACTGTGGATAACATACATTTTAGTCAGGACGGGATGCAAATGCTATTTAATGAAATAAAAAGTTGCATGGATGAAAGTTAGTTTTATTTGTGCTGTGTATGGTTTGAATAAGCTTGGTGAACTTCGCCGTATGATTGCGAGTGTAGAAAGGCAAGATTTGGAGGTTTATGAACTAATAATTGTAGATCAAAATAGTTGTGATACGATTAAGGACTTGATAGAACAGTTTGACAACCCTAGAATAATTCATCTTCGGAGTCAGCCGGGATTGGCAAAAGCAAGAAATGTTGGATTGAGGAATGTTCGTTATGAGTGGGTATGTTTTCCTGACGATGATTGTTTTTACCCTAGTCATTTTTTTGAAAAACTAAAAGCTTTTACGAGTGTTTCTGATTTTCTCCTAGTCAATGTAAGAGATGTTGACGAATTATCTGATACAAACTTTACTCGCCGAAAAATTAGCGGCTTCTTGAAGAAAGATGAAATATTTTATAACGGATGTTCTATAAGTATAGTCTTAAAAGCAAACTCTAAGATTTTATTCGATGAAAGATTTGGCTTAGGTGGAAGATATAATAGCTGCGAAGATTATGATTATTGTCTTCAGCATTATATAAATACCGACGAACTTTATTTTGTTCATGATTGTTTTGTTTGTCATCCAACAAATAGTGATATTGAGTTTGTACATTTGTTAAATAAAATTGAGAATAACTCTATAGGCCATGGGGCGTTTTTTGCGAAGTGGATATTCTTCTTGAGGTTTCAGGCAATTAAACAAGTTTTTGGTCATTTATTGTTAGCTATGTTTTATGTATTAGATGTGGAGAAAAGATTGAAATATATAACAAGTTTTAAGTCAAGAATTAAAGGATTTTATGATTACGCTAAAGAAAGTATTAGTATTGTTAGGGCTTAAATTATTTCGCGAGGAACCTGGCCGGTTATTTGGTTCAAGTAAGCGAAAGCTGAAAAGGCTGAAAAACAAATTTGAGGGGGAAACTTGTGTGATAATAGGTAATGGACCTTCATTAAATGAAGTTGATTTTGCGACACTTGCAAAATGCAAATCATTCGGAGTCAACGGAATTTTTTATAAGAGCGACGAAATAGGGGGATGGCGTCCTGATTTTTATGTGGTTGAAGATACGGCTGTGATGAAAGAAAACATTGCTCGAATAAGGGAGTATGATTGTGAGTACAAGTTCTTTCCAAGTATGTATAAAACGCTACATAAAGGTGCTAAAAATGTTTTCTGGTTTAATATGAACAGAGGATTTTATGATGAACAAAGTGAATGGTTCGAATTCTCGAGGTTTAGTCCTGATTGTTCTCGTCAAGTATATTGCGGCCAAAGTGTTACTATTGTTAATTTACAGCTCGCGTTCTACATGGGTTTCACCAAAGTATTGTTGGTAGGTATGGACTTCAACTATGAAAAAGTAGGAGATGAGATAGTGAAGGGGCATAAGTTGCTAAGTCAGTCTGATGATATCAATCACTTTCATCCTGATTATTTTGGAAAGGGTAAGACTTGGCATGATCCTAAAATCCATAATGTTCATAAGTCATATGAGCTCGCAAAACTGGTATATGAGCAGAATGGTCGAGAAATTGTGAACTGTACTATTGGTGGAAAACTAGAATTATTTAGAAGGTCTACGTTGGAGTTAGAAATAAAATAACTAAAACCCATGGTTTAGCGGTATAAGTTGAATAAAAAGTATAAAATTTCAAAGTAATCTATAAAGTGTTTGACTTTTGGTCTTTGTTAATTAAAATTTAACATTGTCATTTCAATAATGTCGTTTTGGCAGGAAGTTATTTGTTAATATTATGAGAATAGTTATTGCATTTTTAATTTTATTCTCTAATCTATATTTGCGAGGGGCGTTTCCTGTGCTTGCGCTAATTCTGAGTTCTTTGCTAGTTTCTTTAGCGTTGCTTCAGAGGCCTTTTATGTTAAGGCAGATTTTTAGTTGGATAATGCCAGTTATACTGTTGTTTTCGTTGGCTTATTTGCGGGCTTGGCATAATGGCGCGATATCAGTGGCATCTGCGCTAATATCTATTGTTCAACTATGGCTTATTTTTATGGTCATACTGTTCTGTAAAATAAAGTATTTTGATATGATTTTTGCCGGATTAATTTATATCGGTTTTATGTTAGTATTGGGTACAATTCATTTTGACGCGGATCTTGGTAATAACCGGATATTGGAACTCATAAATATTGATATAAGTCGTATGAATTCTGTTCTTTTGGGTAATTTTGCCTATTCTTCTTTGTTCTTTGGGATAATGTGTGGAAGTTCGTTTATAACAAAACGCTATCTGCTAACAATAATTTATTTAATATTGCTTTTTCTATTGGATTCAAGGACGGCAATTTTAGCACTACCTTTGTCATTGTATTTTTCAACTTATGCCCACGGAAAATTTGGTTATTTTGTGGGTCTATTTATTCTTCCTTTGTTAATGTTTTATTTGTCCTTGGAATATGGAGATTTAAATTTATTGTCATATCGTAATTTAATTTGGGCAGCTGTTGTAAATAGTTACGATCCGAGTTTGTTTAATTCTTTATTTGGATATGGCTATTTAGGTCATTTCTCTTCTGGTGTAAGTAGAGCGTATAATTTTTATTTCCTAGATCGGGGCTTGTATCAATCCCTGGTGATGTCGCCTCACAATAGCTTAATTCAAGCGGTTCTAGATTACGGTTGGTTAGGTTTCATGTATTTGCTTTTTAAGATTAGCCGCTTATCAAGCCGAGTTCCGAATAATAAGTTGTTGTTGTTTAGTTTGATGTACATGACAGTAAACAGTGGATTTGAAATAGTTTTTGTCCCTCCAAATATGATAAGCATGATTGTACTTGGTCTAATGTTAAATGAATGGTATTCGAGAAAAGTAGAACATGTTCCACTGTGTTAGATGTATCGACATTAGATTGTGGCTATTTATCGTGTTTAGCTTGTTCTTTAGAATAGTAAATGTATCTTGATGGAGAGTTCTTGTGAGTTTACTGTATTAATGTCCTGCTATGGAAATGATAATCCAATCTTTTTAGATAAGGCGATAGCATCCCTTTTTGAATCCACAGTACTACCTTCTGAAATTGTACTTGTTGTCGATGGTGTTATCGGTTTGGAACTTGAAAGCGTAATTGATAAATGGCAAACACATGATCTTTTAAAGGTTTACCGCTTGGAGAAAAATGGTGGTCTAGGTAGGGCATTAGCCTTTGGATTATCTAAATGCAGATACGACTTAGTTGCTCGAATGGATAGTGATGATATCAATCAGAACGGACGTTTCAAAGAACAGATTCTAGCATTTGAAAATGATAAGGATTTAGTTATTTGCGGGACAGATATTGTTGAGTTCGACGAGAAGGGAAATGAATATAGGAGAGTTGTCCCTCGAAAAATGCTAAATATTATACGCTATTCGCGTCTGAGGAATCCGATGAATCACGTAACAGTTATGTTCAGAAGGAAGGAAATTTTAGCCGTAGGTTCTTATCAAAGTGTATTGTATTTTGAAGATTATTTTTTGTGGTTGAAATGTTTAAAATTAGACTATAAAATGATGAATTTGCCAATAGTTGGGGTTCGAGTTCGTGCTGGACGGGATATGATAGGGCGAAGGCATGGCCTGTCTTACATTAAACATGAATGGAATTTTGCTGAAAAGTCATATCGTGAAGATTTAATTACCTTTTTGCAATTTTCTCGAATATTAATCTTGAGAATTCCTACTAGAATAATGGGCAGATTCTTTCTGCGAATCGTATACAAATTTCTAAGAATGTAATGTTAAAAATAATTGGAGGAGCGGGATTTGTTGGATCCAGGTTGAAAACTGAACTCACCGAATATATAGTTCTAGACAAAGTTTTATCCGTAGGAAAAGGCTATGTTGACATAACAAAGCCTGAGTCGATTCGAAAGATTCTATGCGAAGAAGATTCTGTAATTCTGTTAGCGGCGGAACATAGAGATGACATTTATCCAACTGCAAAATATTACGAAACTAATGTCCAGGGTACCCAGAATGTGTTAGATGAAATGGATCGCGTAGGATGTAAGAGCCTTATTTTTACTAGTTCAGTGGCCGTGTATGGGTTAAATAAGGTTAATCCTAATGAACGCCATTCTGTTGATCCATTTAACCATTACGGTAAAAGTAAGTGGGAGGCGGAGAATGTCATAAAAGCATGGTACGATAAAGAACCTGAAGGGAAGTCGGTGACTATCATTCGCCCTACTGTGATTTTCGGAGAAAAGAATCGAGGGAATGTATACAACCTACTAAAGCAAATCGCTTCTGGTAAGTTCTTGATGATTGGAAAGGGTCAAAATAGAAAGTCTATGGCTTATGTCGGTAATGTGGTAGCTTTCATTAAGCATCGTTTAGAATTGGCCGAGGAGGGATATCATGTTTTCAATTACATAGATAAACCAGACTTAACTATGACATCTTTACTTGGAGTTATAGAAAAGAGTCTCAATAAGAAAATACCATCTGTTCGTATTCCTATATGGTTGGGATACTTAGGCGGAATTGGCTTCGATCTAAAAGCATTTGTAACTAGAAAGAAGCTTGCCGTTAGTTCGGTTCGAGTAAAGAAGTTTGTTGCAACGACGCAGTTCGATGCAACTAAGGTTCATTCAAGCGGGTTCAAAGCTCCTTATACATTAGAAGAGGGGTTGGATCGAACCCTCAATTACGAATTTGTTCAAGAACGATCTGAAGACGACGAAGTGTTTTTCACTGAATAATAGCCTACAATAAAGATTTCTCCCACTCCCAACTATCCTTCATGGATGTTGGGAGTTCTTTTTTTGCACTCCAGCCTAGATTAGATTCAATTTTTGAAGTGTCTGTATAGATTGCTTCTATGTCTCCTGGTCTTCTTTCCCCGATTGAATAGTTGAGCGTTATGCCGTTAACATTTTCAAAGGTCTCAATAAGCTCAAGAACAGTATTTCCCTTACCAGTCCCTACGTTGAATACATCTATAGCCTCACTCATTTTTTCTGAGTAATTCAGAGCTGCTACATGAGCTTCAGCTAGATCGACAACGTGAATGAAGTCTCTAATACACGTGCCGTCTTTGGTATCGTAGTCATTTCCGAATACTGTTAGTTTTTCTCTTTTTCCTGCAGCTGTTTGAGTTATGTAAGGAACAAGATTATTTGGAATCCCATTTGGCAGCTCTCCAATCTTAGCACTCTCATGTGCTCCTACAGGATTAAAGTAGCGAAGTAAAATTGTTTTGAATTCCTGCTTGCCAGATTGAAGAATTTTCTCTCCCAGAATCTTAGTATGTCCATAGGGGTTTAGGGGCTTGCCTAAAGCCGTTTCCTCCGTGACACAGCTTTCTTTGGTATCTCCGTATACGGTAGCACTAGAGGAAAATATGAAGCTTTTGGCTTTCTTTTCATTGGCTACCTGGATAATTCTAAGCAAAGATTCAAGGTTCTCTGTATAATACTCCATTGGCTTCTCAATGGATTCTCCAACACTCTTTAGAGCAGCAAAGTGTATGACGCCATCTATGTGACCGATGGAATTGGACACAGATATAGCATTTTTAGAATCTAGCTGATAGAACTCAAGAGGTTCGCCCGTAATGTCTTCGATAGCAAGCTTTACAGAGATTCTTGTGTTTCTTAGGTTATCTATTACCACTGGATGATAACCGGCTTCAATTAAGGCAACGCATGTGTGAGATCCGATATACCCTAAGCCTCCAGTAACTAGTATTCTTTTCATTGGGTTTGGTTTTTGCTAAGATACTAAAGATGGTTGAGGGCTTTTGCCCCTGTCTCTAGATTTTGAGGAAAATGCAAAATATTCTTTTATGGTTCGTGTATATCAAGTTCACAAATCAGTCTCGGTTTATTTAGGACTTATGTCTTATATGAGAGTGAAAGTTTAGAAAAGGATGTTTCCCAGTTCTTGTGATTCGTTCAACGATGATTCGCTATTTAAAGATTTTAAAAATTGTATTGTAGATTGAGTAACGCTCTCAGCAACTTGACCACCAACATCACCTAGACATTTTTGTCCGGCTTGCTTAATTAGTCCAACCAATATGGTCTTTGGTCGCAAATCCGGCATTAAGTCATTATCTTTAAAGTAATCAGTCGCTTTCTTTAGCCCATCGTCTTTAACACTAAAAACATCCAGATAAAGTGCAATGTATCCTTCCGGTGTCAGTTTTAAGATGTCGCTTGAAAAAGAGCCGTCGGTGATGTGCTTTAGAATTTTAAGTTTCGATTTTATGTGATCTTGGAGCAGAGGATTTTCCACATCTATTGAAATAAGCTTGCCGTCACTTAAGAATCTTGGCTGATTGAGGATTCCTTTTAGTTCCATATTAAGGTCTTCAGCGCTTTTATTCCAGAGGTTTGCTTCATAAATTAGATTTTTCGCACGAGTACGAGTTATCTTTAGTTTAGATACCACCTCATATAAGCTGGGATTCTTTTCAATTGACCCAAGTTTTTGAAGCTGAAGAAATAATTCAATCTCAAAGTCATGTTTGGTGATAGAGCCGAATGCAGGTGAATTATATGCTTTCATTAATTCTATGAAGGCGTCTTTGATAGTTTCTGCTTCTTTTTGATTGAGTAATGTTGGTATTAAATTCATTTTAAACTTGTTTTAAGTCTAAAGTACCATAAAGAGGCAGAACTGTTCAGTCTCTACTGGGACAAAATCAAGTCAATTTTTACTTTCTTGTCAACTAGCTATTTGACATGAACATGACATTTGGTGATAAATAGATATAGCTAAAAACCACACTATTTCACACTACTTTAGTATAAATAATTGTTGTTTACAATGAAACCATGTATACCAAATGACTGCGGGCTGCAGGCGTTTTTGGATTCTTTAGGGTTGGATAATTTGTGTCGGAGAAAAAAATATATCTTTATGGAAACCAAAAGCATATAAGCCCGTGTCGTTAAGAAAATTACTCTTATTGTTTTCGTTAGTAGTTTCTAGTTTGAATGTATCTGCAACTCATCTTTTAGGAGGGGAGATTATTTGGAAGTGCCAGCCTAATGGCACCTATAAATTTACCTTAGTGGTTTACAGAGATTGCGGTGGAATAACCATTGAAACTACGCCTCAAACTATAGCTAATAATGCTGGGGTCACCATAACATGTAGTTTGGTAGGTATATCTGACGTAACAAAAAGCTGTTATTTAGGTACTGATTCATGTGTCGGGTCTTCTTCTGGAGAAGGGAATATGCAGAAGTATGTATTCCAAAGTGGTGATGTGACTTTAACAGGAACACCTCCTTTAAGCGGTTGGCATTTTACCTGGAACAGTTGTTGCCGGCCATCGAGCATTACAAACATTATCTCTCCTGGGAATCAGGGCTATTTACTAAGAGCCGTAATGTATCCATATTCTCCTCCGGGCCAAGGTTCGGCTTTATCTGCAGGTACTACAAGTAACCCTACTTGTTACGACTCCTCTCCTGATTTTTTGGAAGATCCTTTCGTTGTGGCTTGTGTAGGGCAGGACATTTCGTACAATAATTTTGGCTATGATCCTGACTTGGATTCTCTTTACTACCAATTGGCAAACCCTTTACAGGGAAGTTATTGGCCAGGGTCAACAGTAACTTGGAGCACTGGATATTCTTCCACAAGCCCCCTACCCAGTTCAGCAGGGAATACGCCAGCGAATGTAGATGGTGTTTTGGGGGAAATTTCTTTTAATTGTACTCAAGTGGGTTCTTGGGCAACTTGCGTGAGTATTCAGTCTTGGCGTTGCGGTCAACTTATTGGGGAAATTTTCCGAGATATTCCAATTGTAACGAGAAGTTGTCCAACGGATACGACGGGCCTTTGTTCGTCCCTCTTTGTAGATTCCCCACCGTATTTCTCGGTGGATTTAGATACGAACTATACATTCCCCATAAGTATTCAGACGGATACAAATTTCTTTGGAGACACCTCTATTGTCATGATTGACCTATTCCCTGGCGATACTATTAATTTGGATGTGATAGTGGTAGATTCTAACAGTATTAACCCTAATTGTAACTGGCAAAACATCACATTTGAGGCATTTGGAGGTATGATCAGCCAAGACTCTTTGTATGCTGACCCTAATGACTGTTTGTTTAATCCCCCATGTGCCACTATTACTAGGATGGACACTGGCTCAGGTTTTGTTTTCCAAAATGCTGCACATCTTCGACTCTCATGGTACCTTGATTGTAGCCATATAGATTACCAAATGTACCAATGCGGTTCACTTAGCAGTACCTACGAGATGTACATAAAGCTCACGGACGACCAATGTCCTATTAACCGGTTCACCTACAAAAAGGTCATGGTTACTGTGAAAAACTACATGCCAGGAATCCCATTTGTAGATAGCACCTCCATCGCTCAAACTTCCTGTGGTGCTTACTTCGACTGGACTGCAAACGTGGATACGGGATTTAATTGGGATTATTACATCATCAACCGTGTCGATACTTCAGGAGTAACTACGGTCTTAGATACCGTCTATGATTTTTCAATACAATCCTACCTCGACACAACGGCAGATCCATCATCGGTTAATTCATATTATATACAATCTGCGGGAGGTTGTAGTTTAGTTTCTGAACCTTCTGTAATGATGAAGACCTCGTACACCATTCAGCATCCTTTGAACGATACCGTTTCGGCCGGTCAAAATGCAAGTTTTGAGGTTGCCGCCTCTCAAGGAATCACCTACCA
>Ga0233438_10003122_pt1 | contig 15558 bp, 32 predicted proteins | sample SI_123_September_FD_182720 | JGI IMG/M metagenome (GOLD analysis project Ga0233438, IMG submission 182720) | Seawater microbial communities from Saanich Inlet, British Columbia, Canada - SI_123_September2016_10_MG | ecosystem: Environmental > Aquatic > Marine > Inlet | place: Canada: British...
TGTATCTTGCAACCCAAGCCTGTAACATTCTTTCTTTGATTTTCTCTGAAAGAGTGTTTGGTGACTTTAAAACTAGTCCTGGAACTGCTCCATTTTTAAAGAAGTTGTCCTGAAACCTTCTCATACTACCCATTAATTGCATAGTTCTGAGTGCAGGTTTTAATCTAGGGACTCCTCTATAAATAGAACGGAAACTGTTTTCTTTAATATGAATTATTTCTGATGGCTTATAATCAATAGAGTTGTCGTAAGTATATTTTTCAACATACTGTTTGTCATCACTATATATGGTTACATGCTCTGCTGGAAGATGATACAGATGTGCACCATCAAAGTAGACAAATATATTTCCATCAATTAGTAAGTCAATTATCAGATTTCTTTTAAATGTACTTACGTCTTGAAATGGATTTGGTTCACTATTTAGTAATAAATCTACTCTACTTCTTCGTATGTTTTTTACAACAGGAGACGTTCCTATAATCTTATCGCCAATATCAAAAGGCACTTCAGCAGTATCGTCAACTACCATGTTGACTGCTCTATTTACTATTTCTATAGTTTCATAAGCATTTCTATAACTTATCTGGTGCTCAATACTGTCAATGGTCAAGCCTTCGTTTCTAGCAATAACATATTGAGCAGGATTGTCTTTTTCCTCTCTATCTATTCCTAAAAATCTATCATACCATGCCATATTTTTGTCTCTGTATTTCAACCCATTTCTGTTGCTTTTTTGCTGTTACCAACTTGGGTCGTTTGCCGTATATACTATGTAATCGTAAATGATGGTCATGACATATTGTAACAGCTTGATTATATATTTCGTCTTCTTTTTCTGCGATAAATTTTATTCTAAGGTCTAATATTTCTTGTTCAGATTCTATTTTTATCTTATTTACTTTCATCCATTGTTCTAATAATTCGGTTAATCCGTAAAAATGATGAAAGTCTAGATTCTTCGTACTTCCGCAGATGTGACATTCCGTTGCTTTATTATATTTAGACTTGGCCTTGTCACGAACATACTTTACTAAATCTCTTTTTAAATCCATAAACCTACTCGTTATAAAGATAATTTTAGCAAAATTTTAAGTTCATGTCAAGAACTATTTTTTCAAGGGGTAGATTAGAATGTAGTGACACTTGTCTCGAATGAGTATAGCGCGTATCGAATGGCGTCTGCCATGTGAGATGCATAATTGTGTTTGGGTTTTTCTTTTAATAAGTTAGGATTTGGGTCCCACTGATATTGGTCTAAACTTGATATAGATTCACGACAAGCTTGATGAACTATTAATTTATCATTATCCACTACTCCGGCTACGTGTCCTATACCGTCTAAAACAGATTTCTTTGCATTGATAGTAGTGATATCGTAATTTTGTGCAAAATCGAACCTTGTTTGCTGAGCAGCAGAATCGATGTAAATGTAATCTATGTCCCACTTTTGAATTAGTTTCTGAATCTCTATTGCGTGTTGTTCCGTAGTTCGTTCTGCATTAAGATATTCATCCAGTAAGTAGTACGTTTCTGAATCCCAATCATATCCGAAAACACAGAAAGCCGTAGGGTCTTTATAACCAACGTCCATTCCTGCGAAGATATCCATTCTCGAGGTATCTATTTCTGACAAATCTGATAGACACTTTTCATGATTGAACGCCCATACTTGACCTTCAAACACATTGAAGTCCGCCATATACTCTTGATTAAACTCAGCTTCAGACATCGTCTTCTTTGCCTCGATTATATCTTGTTCTGATATTCTAGGATTCTCGTGATATGTTGCTTTGATACTTGCCCATTCTGGAAACTCATCTGAGAATCCTCTGTACCAAAACTCTGCAAACCAGTTATTTCTACCCCTTGGAGTAGATATAAAGAGTGCTTTTGAGTTTTCTTTATCTAGTGTGGGCCTGAGCGCAACATTGAAAGCATCCCGCCCGTCAACGAGAGCGGCCTCGTCGAATATGATGAGGTCATAAGACCTACCCACGACCGAGTCAACTTGGTTAACGGAACCCATACGAATCGTACTATGGTTTGAAAGTTCAATAACTTTATCTTTTGCATTGTCTCTTAATACCTCTAAGTCAAAGTGCTTAATTAATTGCCTTTGTAAATCAAATGAAATTTGAGAAAGTGAATAGTTAGGTGACATCAATAATACATTAGCTCCTGGAACTAAAGTAGTTAATTGACCTATAATGTTGGCAATGTAGGTTTTACCTTGCCTTCTTGAAACTGCGGCAGTAACAAAACGATACTTTGGATTATTGATTGCATTTATAATTCCATGCTGAGAACTATTAGGTGTAATTCCTAACAAGTTCATATATCCATCAATAGGTAATTTTATAAATCTTCTATCATCGAACTTCATAATGTGGTCTGAAACCACATCTGTTCTGCTTATTTCAATCAATGTATCGTCTCGTCTTCAAATATATATTCGTGGTCTTCTTCGTTTAGAACACCACATTCTTTAGCTTTTTCGTATAGGTAACAGTAAGAAGCGGCTAGTTGTTTAAAATTCTCCTCTCCATTTGTGAGGTTTCTTTTCTTTTCTGTGTTTAGCATTTGTGCTAGAAATTTTCCTGCATTTACTAAACTTTCATCTAACCATAATTTTCTGCCGTCTGCTTTCACTTATTCTCCTATACTTCTAGTAAATCGTTTGAAATGTGGTCGTTATGTTTTGTTGGAATATATGGCCACTTCATATACTCCCATGCAACACTATATCTATAGTCTCGACTTTTATTCTCATAGCACCCATGTATTAGATTAGGATGAAAAAATACTGCAAAAGGTTCGTTTAGTTCTAAATCTATAATTTCTGCATTAGCTTTAAGGTCTATCCACTTAATCCATTCTTGATGCGATTGCTTATTATGATTAAGTATACCTTGTTTATGAGATTCTTTTACTATTCGTAAGCACCCACTTTCTTTTGTTGCTCCATTTACAAAAACATCACAACTTATTAGCTTATCTGGATGTGCTTCAATATAATAGTTGTCTTGATGCCAACTTACTGACCTTCCTTCTCGTGGAATCATTGGAAAAAACTTAGATATATAAGTACTTAAGTGATTTGTTCGTAGTAATGCTCTTGCTACTTTTAATAACTTAGGATTTCTACCTAATTTTTTAAAAGTTTCATTATATTTCATCGCTCCTTGTAACACCATAGGGTTATACGGAGTGTTCATTAGCCAATTTTCTTGTGTATGCGCCGAAATAGTCTTTGCATATCTAGTCAAAGTGTTACATGTGCGGTTGAGCTCTTCATGTTCCTCTTTACTTAGAAAGTTTTTTACTATTAAATAACCTTTTTTACGAAATTGACTAATGTCATAGTTCACTTTTTACCATTTTACCTTATTTGCCCAATAAGCTGCGGACATTTTGCCTCTAGCTATATTTTTAGCGTGACGAGCTTTGAAACTTTTACGCTTCATCTTCATTCTACGTGACTCTCCTGCTTTAGGTTTGCCTGCAGTCTTAGCTCCTTTCTGTCCAAATCTTATTGTTTTGATTTTACCACCCACCTTTGCCACAACTATATGTGATTTAGTTCTGTGACCTGGTGTTCTTTTTGGTTTATTAAAACCTGAGACTCCTGCTCTTTTTAATCTAGGGTCTCTCTTACGCTTAGGCATTTCTACCTCCTACGTAATATTCTGCTATGTCCTTTTTTACTGAATCTAGCTTTTTTAGGATTCTTTGTTTTTCCGAATCTAGGACCAACAGCTTTTGCTGCAGATGCGTATCTCATTGCTTCCATACTTCCTGCTTTTCTGCTATTTACAGTAGCTCCTGCTGCTGCATTCATGTCTCTAGTAACTCCTCTTTTAAGTCTGTGTTTACGGATTTTCTGTGTGCTGTGAACACCAGTAGGTCCGCTTAAAAAACCGCCTCTAGCCATTTTATTCTCCTACAAGCTTTTTTAATTGCTCGTCTCGAAAGACGCATCTGTTCATTGATGCATAATCTTTCAGTTTCTTTAAATTTGTTAACTTCTGTCTTGATTCTATTATTAACGATGCTACTGCTTTCTCTATACCCATAAGGTTATAAGCTAGTTCTAGTTTGTGGTCTAGCTGCTTAATGGAGATTATCTTCTTTTTCTTCGTGTAGTTTTTCGTTTTTTGCCTCTCTTTGCATATGTGCGAACGTTGGTAGGTCTTCCTCCAACGCCTTGTGCTACTTTTCTTTTTCTTCTTACTGCTGAACGTTTTTGAGCTTTACTCATAGTTCTAGCACGAGCTAAAGGAACACATTTAGGATAGCCTTTTCTTGATGTTTTAGCCTTCCCTCTTCCACAAGGTTGATATCTGCCTTTCTTTTTTGGTCTTCCAATATCTACCCATTTTTCTTTAAACCATTTTTTAAGTCCGGTACTAGCCACGTCTGTACCTCCCGCCTCTTTTCTTGTATTCTCTAACTAACCATGCATTTGCATATGCGCTAGGATATACTGCGAACTTTCTTTTTGTTGCTGCTTTTACTCTTGCATAGAGTTTTTTATTAGTAGGTAAATTACGTGATTTTCTTGCTACCTTCCTTCTTGATTTTTTCCTACGTGCTGCCATAATTAAAGTGTAGAGTCCCCCACTCATTGACTGAAGAAGAGAACTCTAACTGGGTATTAACCTACTTGTCCTTGGCTTTCCACACGTTTAATGCGCACCAGTCCATAATCATATAAAGTTTTTTCATCAAACCGTCATCAATTGGTGTCGGTGTGACAGCTGCTACAAAAGAGCAGATTGTTACAATTACGGGGACAACTGATATTAATTTTCCTACTAATAAGAAAAAATCTATCATATTTCTCTCCTCAGTCCTTTCCGCTCTTACGAGCTAGACTGCTTAACCACTATTTATAAGAGCCTTCGCTAAGGTTAACTCCATCGCCGTTGTGGTCACTACTCGGCTTAAATTGTGTGATTTCTTTTGCAGTTTTTCTTTCTGCTTCAATCATCTTATCTTTAATGTCGACTTTACCGTCTCCATTTAAGTCATTGGGGTCTACCCCCTTTAATATATTCCAAATTCTTTTAAACATAATGTTTCCTATTAGGGCGGAGCTGGGACCCCTTGATTTATTTCCGTGTCATGAAATTTACTTCATGCAGTTTTGCTTAGTATAAGGTCACCCGCTCCTAAAAATTAATCACCTCCTCAGGTTAAACTTTGGTTACTTTTTCTTCTTCTTGCCTGTTTTCTTTTTCTTTTTGGGCCGTCCGACCCTGGAACCATAAGTTCCTTTTCCATATGGCATTGCTTTCTCCTAAGTCCAACGAGGTGGCTCGTCTGGACACTCAGCCCATCTTAATTTAGTTTTGAGGGGCATAAAACATTTACATATTGTACAAGTTTTCCAAAACTTACTATATTTTGGACACTTCTTACAAATCTTTAGTCGCTCTTCAGGCGACTTCTTTCGGTTCATGTTCTATCGCGTCTGTTTTTGTTGTGTTTTCTACGTTGTAGATTCTTTTTTCTAGCAAAGAGTTTTTTTAGTCTAGCAGATTGTGGAGTTTCTCCGTGTTCTTCTTCTGATTTTTCTACTGCTTTTTTTAATTTTTCTTCTATCTGATTAGCCATTAATAAACTTCCATGCTTCTTCTTCTGATTTATATTGTGTTAAGGCATTTTGGTCATCTCTTACACACCACACACCTCTTTTAAGAAACATCTTCCACCCTTCAGGTAAAGCTTTTTCTGCTTTAGCTTTTGGTGACTTAGATATATCTTTTTTGTTATATTCCATTTCCATTGTTTTCTCCTAGTGCATTGTCATCATTGTTCCAACAATGCCCATTAAGGATACAAGTAAAAAACCTGCGCATCCTAATAATATAGATTCTAATCTAGAAACTTGTCCTTCGATTCCATTGAATCTGTCCGAAGCTCCTTTTTCCATAGATTCTATTTTGTTAAATATCGTCTTCCATCGTTCTGCACAGATAGCTTCGTGTTTCTCTAAGTTGGCAGCTACCTGCTCGATTTCCATGTTAGTCCCCTTTAAGTCTTTGTGGATATTTCCACATTTATAAAAATTATATCAAAATATCAACAAGATGTCAAGTATTATTTTCGTATGGTATAGATTTTTACTGGCTCCGACTTGCCTTTTACAGTTACCTCGTCAAGAAACTCGTACTCATAACCATCTACTAAACTGTGTTCGGATATGATTAAATCCGCATCGTAGTCTTTACAACTAGATTCTAGCCTAGCAGCCAGATTAACCGCATCACCAAGAACACTGTAATCGAAGCGAGTACTAGAGCCAAAATTTCCAACCACACACGGACCTGAATTAATCCCAGCACCCGTATTAATTTGGTCAAGGCCTTCCTCTGCAAGTGTTTCATTTAATTCCTCCAAGGCTATTCTCATTTCAATAGCCGCTTTTGTTGCATTCTCTATATGGTTTTCGTCAGGTAACGGTGCTCCCCAAAATGCCATGATGCAATCTCCCATGTATTTATCTATCGTGCCTCCATGCTTGAGAATAATCTCAGTCTGATTGTCGAGAAAACGATTAATGAGTCTGGTAAGACCTTGTGGGTCTTTCTGGTATTTTTCAGAGATGGGAGTAAATCCTCTTATATCCGAAAAAAGAAAAGTTAGTTGTTCCGTGAACCCACCCAATCTCAGTAATGATGGGTCTTCCTGTAATTTTTTTACTAAGTCGGGGCTTACGTACGTCCCGAATTGTTGTTTGATTCGAAGTTTCTGACGATACTCGGAAAGGAAACTCACGAAAGTATGATAGCCCCAGTACAGAATCGAGATAACTACGACACCATTAAGGTTAAGTAAGTAGGAAGATTTATAAGCATATCCCATTCCATAGAATGCACCTGCTACAACTAGTAGTAAAGCTAGTACAGAAAGATAGACTCGAGAGACCGTAAGAGCCAATAAGGTGAGGCCAAGTATACTGTAGGCAAGCTGAGCAGAAAGAGTCCAGGACGGTGCAGAAGGCGCAGTGCCGTTGATAAGATTGTGTAGTATATTTGCTTGAATTTCATGTGGGTATTTTGCTCCCGCTGGGGTCGGCACAGGGTTTGTTACACCCTCTGCAGTCGTGCCGATAATTACAAAAGGTGCATCAATCGGCTGTTGTAAATATTCTAGTAAACTTTGTCTGTGGAAGTTTGTGTTCCAATTTAAAAAGATACGACCATTCGCATCTGTATTCATAAGTGGGTAGTTTGGTATTCTAACCCAGGTGACGCCTTCTTCTGTTGTTTTTAGCTGGTACGAAGGGTCTCCGACTGCGACTCTTAAGAGTTCGAGTGCGAAGCTTGGGTAAAGTTTTGACTCTACGTTTACGACTAGGGGAATACGACGAGTAACCCCGTCTATTTCCGGCGTAGCGGTTACTAGTCCGAGCCCCTTTATTTTTGACTCCAGAGTAGATTCGGTAGGTAAAATTCCTGGATACTGATATAGCCATGGTAGTGGGTCCTCTCCTAACTGGGCAGTTCCTACATGAGGGTTAGTTCCAGTTACTTGTGTCGATGCTGCACTAGCAAGGACAGTAGGTCTTACTTCGAGTCTTCGTACAAAATAGTCATCTTGTTGTGCTCCTCGTAAGTCTTTGTTTGGCATTAATACTGTAATGCCTGGAATTGCCTGAGTCTGCATTATAGCGTCCCCATAGACACTTCTCGGTAATGGCCATCCTCCATTAGTCTTGACTGTTTCTTCGTCAATATCGACTATGAGAATGTTTTCGTTTTGAACTACTTCTGTATTCATAATTAAGTAGTCAAATGTTTTAAGTTCTAAAATTTTAAATGGATAGGGATTCCATATAAGAAGTCCCATTGCAAGTACAATTGTGATTAGTTTATTCATATTAGGTTCCATCCATGGTTTGCTATAGCGTTAAGTATAATAAAGATACAAGTTGCCATATGTGTAAACCACCAAATAGTTCGTATGATAGCTATCTTATCTGCTTGAGAATCCGTTTCTCCTACCTTCTCTCCAAGGGACTTAGCCCATAGTCTCCAGTACTTATTCATTATCTATTATTATTTTTGTGTTGTTTATTACGGCTAAAGTTACTAGAGTATTCGCAAAGAGTACAAAGTTCTCATCTTCTTCCCAAAATATTCCTCCGTATCTTGCCATCTCGGTCCATATTAGTTTATGTGCTATAAGTCTTGTCAAAGAAGGGTCTTCGGGTAAAAAAGGATTTGCTTCTGATGCGTAGCCTTGCTGTACTGCATGATAAGTAGTAAGTACGTCTAATGTATTGATTACAAAGTAGTACCTATGACTCGGTCTGTCAAAGTCAATTCTCATTTGAAACTTACTACGTTCTATGAGTTTGCCGTCCAACTCTATTTGGTCGTAGTTCCAGGGTATATCAACCTGAAGATTGACGGATGCGAATACTGGAAGTGTCACCAGAGTTAAGAATAATGTTATAGCTTTTACCATCTTGTTCAATTATTATATTATAGCTTGTCTCACCATTGAGGTCTAGTTGTACGGATTGAGTAACGCTACGAATTATAGTAATTTTTTCTGCGTCCCCAAATGTTAAAATCTGTGTTGTTGGGTCTTGTCCAAATAATGTACCTTGTACATCAAACTCTGAAAAAGCTTGTGCACCTCTTGATTCTTTTATTGCAAGTGCATCTAGTTCCTCTATAACTTCTAGTAAGTCTTCGAGAAAGTTTACGTCTAAGTAATCTATGTCAAGTTCATTAAAAGATAAATCTTCTTCTAAATAATCTATATCGAGCCCATCGTAAGCGAGGTAATCGACGTCAAGAATATTATCGTCAGAGTCATCATTTCCAACTTCTCCTGCAGTTTCTTCTTCATCTTTTTTAGGTGGGCTCACAATGAGCATGTTGTTTATGATGTCAAGTGTTAAATCTAATATCATCGGAGTAGTTGGTGTACTCTCCCACATACTTGTCACTGTCGATTCATATGGTTTATTAAGTATGACTTCTCCCATGGCTGTTGCAACTACAATCTCGCCACTTGGAAGTCCCATGTCGTCTGGTAGTAATATAACTAAACTTCTGCCTAACTCATCCACTGTCACAGTAAAGTCTGTGCCTCGAATAGCAATCTGAGAAGTTGGTGTAGAAATCTTAATATTTTGTTTATTAATCTTGCCAATACCACCAGTAATAAAACGAGCTGTTCCACTTGCAAACTTCATTGACATCTGCGACTTGTTAGGGTCGGGGTCAAAGATTACTTTGTCTATTATAAGTTTACTATGCTCTGTAAGTCGGACTTTACTATCATCTATGAATGTGATGCCTAATCGCCCATTAGCTGTACGCACATCATCCATTTGTTCAATGTTAAATCCTAAGTCCGTAGCGTAGGGCTGGTCTCTTAAGACTTGCCCTACTCCACGTTGTTCTGTAATGCTTCCTATATCAGCATGAAGTGGTAGTACCACCATCATTCTGAATAACACAAATATTGCTATTAGACGCATCACTTTCAATTTTCAACCAGTCTGCCGCTAGCGTTGACTGCTGTTTAATAACCGCAGTATTATTACTACCATTTAAATCCATATAGAAATATTTGGCATCGCTAGAACTAGCTCCATATCCAGATTGGATAAATGTTAAGTCATTACTGTCACCAAGAATGTCCATATACATAGTCGCGTAGTCTGCGTCTATATCTACTTCTGCGTCATTACTATCACCATCGATAATCCAATCAATGTCTAAGTAACTTGCTCCTGAGACTTCTGCGATATCTATATCTGCCAAGTTGAATGAACCTGTGATGTCAATGTTAATATCATTGCTATCAGCAGTATTTAGCCCAGACGTATCCATGCTAAAATCCCATTCGTTTGAATCGCCATCAAACTCAAAGAAACCCGTAAAACTATCACCAAGTATTCCATCGGTAAGAAATTTATTGGAGCTTCCTATCTGATTAATGTCGAGTGTCATTGTGAGACCGTTTAGGACTGCTGCTGTCATTGTACCTGCAACTGCATCGTCACCACCAATTATATTGGTAGAACCAAGCTGCTCCAAGTCTATGCTAGCATTATTCCCTGTTTGGTCAATATAGATTTCGTTGTCTGCTAACAGACCAACTGATAAAAATAAGGCTATTAAAATCCTCATTTTACTCTCCCAAATAGTACTTCCAGTACCCTTTTTCCTGTCCCTTTCGTACAAGCTCCACTACTGAAGTTTCAATAGCCGCTTGTAGCGCAATAAACTTAGGTTCGTTCATAGAGTTTCCACTCTCTACTTCCACTAAGTCATTTGCAGTAGTAAATCTAAAGTAATCATTACTAACTCCCACGGAGAGGATTGCTTTTGAAGTAAGGATGTCCAATAAGATTTCTCCTGTACTCACAGAAACCAACCTCATTGATACCACCACACTATCCTCACGATATTGCTTGGAAGTTCCTATACCTAAATAGCGGGCTCCAGCACCCCCGGTTAATACATTTGTATTGTAATCTACAATACCCCCTTCAATGATGATTCCAGCATACAGCAGTGGTAACTGTTTGTCTTCGTCATCAAACTTTTCTCTAGTAGAACGAATCAACTGACGCTCTTTCGTTAAATGGTCTAGTCCTTTTCTTTCTACTACTTTGAAGAATCCAGAAGTCTTCAAGGCACGAATCAAATAAGCCTCTGGGGCTTGAGTCATAGCCGAAGAGAAATCTGCGATTCCATCTCTTGATTTTCTTTGTCCTGTTAAGTCTTCGAACTTATAGATAGCAACAACGGGCGTTCTTGCTGGTAAGGGTAGTTCCTGTATTTCTTTTGTTACAGGTTTTTCGAGTACAGCGTTTCCTGAGAAGCACTCTGCCTTTCGTATGATTGTAGTTAAGTCTTTGTAGTCCCCATCGGGGTTAGTCATGCACGGTGATATGTAACCACTGTGCGTTGCACAACTAGAAACCAAAGTCCCCAATAGGGATAGTAATAGTAGTTGTCTCACCTGTTCCTTCATTAAATATGGTCATTGTTATCGTAACTCCATCACTTGTCCAAGTAATTAAGTTATCAAATAACTGAAATGAGCCTTCTTCTGCAGGGTTCTCTCCAAACAAACTATCAACTAGCTGTCGAGATAACTGTGCATATATTCTACTTTCAAAGTTCTTAATAAATCTTGCGAGAGTTGTGTTTTCTGCGTCTCTCTTTGCTGCATCTTCCAAAGCTTTTATCTCAGCTTTGAGTGCATCCTTTTTTGATATTTCCTGTGAGTCAATAGTTAAGTAGTGACTTGATGTACCTACTCCACTAAATGAAGGACTTTTAAATTTGTGTTTGATTTCGTCAGCTTGCATGTCAAAAGCGATTGAAGCAGTACACAAGCACAGAAGTGCCAACATTACACCATTTGTAATCTTCTCATCTTTTCTACGCTCTTCGTAGTCATCTCTCTGACCTCTGCGAAAGACTGCATCATAGTTATTTCGGTAGTTATCCGTGTTATTTTTACTTATCAGCTTGTCGCCTGTTATGTCGTTTTTTGTCATTTTCTTTCATTTGTAAAACAGTGTTTACCTTTTGCTGTAAACGAATCATATCGTTATCGAGCATACGAATTTGGTCAATTAACTTTATAAGAGTCATGTGCATTTCTTTTACTGTTGGATTGATTACCGTTGTTATCATTGTCCATACAAAGTATACGAAATATCCCAGACCGACCATTGCTACAATGGGGAATCCAAATTTTTGAATCGCGTCAACTATTTCCATTTATTATCTATCCATACTTTATAAGTATATAATAGACCTATCCAACAGGTAAATAATATACCGTCCCAATAGGATAAACTGTCCCAAGCTGATACTACATCCATTAGTCTCTCCTTACATCAATACTTCCGTCTTCCACGAAATTCTCTGCTCTTGCAATTCTGTCTAAATCAGGTGTAAGGTCAAGAGCCGAAGATACACTTGTGTCTAATTTTATCATGTCGTTATTTATAGTCTTGACTCGAGTAATAAGACTGGTAGTAAACATCTTCAGTGTATTAATCGAGTTTACCACACCTTCGAAAATTTGTCGCATAATCACGAAGATAAATCCTCCCATGACTATAGCAGCCGCAATGGGTGCTCCAACATCTGTGATTAAGCCGAAAATATCCATGAGTTTACCTGAAACATTCCTAACATTCCGAAGAACACAGTTACCTGAATTATAGAAGCATACGTAATTTGTTTCATAGGATGAACATGAGTAAGCTTTTCAATCCACGACTCGCTGGGGCTTAGGTTAACAATCTGTAGTGCTTTTCTCTGCATTGCAGTTGCTGCATCTTCAGAAGCCGATGCTTTCTCCACATCCACATCTGTATTTTTCTTTTGGGTTGATAATTTTAAATCCTTCATTTAATCCTTCTACCTGCCAGTCCAGGGTCATGCCTTCTAAGTAAGGTGCTGAATTGGGGTCTATGCGAAATGCTATACGCCCCCAATCCAGAACCAAATCACTTGAATAAGTTTCACTACAATAATCAAAACGATACTCCATACCACCGCAGCCGCCCCCAGTAATACCAAGTCGAAAAACATGGTTCTCCTGGTGTGCCGCTTTCTGTATAAGTCTAGTATACGCTTCATTAGTGACTTCTATCATTCCTTATAATACCTCTCTCCAAACGTTTTGTATTCGGTTAGATTTCATTATCTTGTGGAACTGTTTCCATATTGCTTTCATTTTTCTCCTTCCAGTTTTGGATTGCTTGTTTAATAGAATCCTCAGCTAGAACAGAGCAGTGTAATTTGATGGGCGGAAGCTGTAACGCTTCTGCTATTTCCCTATCTTTAATCTCTTTTGCTTCTTCAATTGTTTTGCCTTTTAGTAATTCTACGAACATAGTAGAAGATGCAATTGCACTTCCACATCCGTAGGTTTTAAACTTAACATCAATGATTCTCTCATCTTTGTCTAGTTTAAGTTGTAATTTCATGACATCACCACATGCGGGTGCTCCCGTTATACCAGTAGCTATATCGGGGTCATTTGGGTCAAAGCGACCCACGTTGAACTGCTTAGGACTTGCTAAGACTTGTTCAAATCTTTCTATTACTTGTTTACTATACGCCAACTTGTTTAATTCCTAGAACATAGTTTTCGGCTGCATTCTCTGCATACGATTCACTGTGTCCTACATAGAGTTCTTCTGAAACTCTTACATCTTTTTCAAAAAAGGCTGCACCGTAGTGACCATCCTTTTTGAAAACTTCTGCGCGTTTGTCTTTTTGCATATAACTGCTTAAATGTATCATTATTCCTCCTTTAATAGTTTTTCCATGAGTTTCCCATAGTTACCTTGTCCAAAAGGTAAATCACTATTAATCTGTACATTTGTTTGGTTTTTAATATTGGAGGCTTTTGCTTTCTCCAAGTCTGCCATAGCTTTTATTTCGTCCATTCTCATTTTATGTGCCATTGAGAGCAGGTCGGCTATGTCTTTGTTAGTATAAATTTGAGATTCTTCTGCTTCGTCTAACTTCTTATCTATTATATCGTCTAGTGCATGGGCTATCTTGAATCTATTTCTGTAGCCCGTGTCCAGATACACTTGGTCGATATATTGTTTAATTTCTCGCTTACCTAAATAATCTTGCACGGTATTTTCATCTATATTTAGGCGTATGCATACAGCTTGTGTAGACCCAAGTTCTAAGTATGCGTTGGCTATCTCTAACCCTTCTGGACTCATTTTTACTGCGATGTCTGTTGGTTTGCTCATATTTTACGTGCTAGTACCATATAGTCCCTATCCCATCGTTGGGAGTGTTCTACTTTTGGACTTATTATTTCAAAATTGTAGCTAATTAATTCTTTCAAGTAATCTGGATTGTCTATACCTAGATGATACTTGTGAGCATCGAAGTCGGTTCCTAATAGTAGTAAACCTCCCTTCTTTAGATAGAGTAGCATATTACTCAATCCTGTTCTCCAATCATAGCCATGGTCTAATACATTCCAACAAAGTAAAAAATCTACTTTGCCCCTTAGCTCTGGTACTAAAGTCTCGTAAGGGACTGAATGTAATTTATAGTCTTCCTCCGTAAACCAATCCTTAATTTTTGTATTAGGTAGGTTTTCTTTGTTATGCCACGGAGTTTCTCCTGGAAATACATTGTACTTGCTTTTCTCTACTTTCATAAGGTCATCTAGTAAAGGTTCCATACAATGTTTTTCATTGTTTGAACTAAAATAAGAAAGTGCAGGTCTTGACCCACATCCGATATCTAGTAATACTTTATTATTAAAAGATTCTTTGTGTAAGCCGAACTTCGTAAAAATATCTTTCCATTGCTTTTCAAAGTCATCGAAGTCTCGATAATTGTAGCATTTCTGATAATTTAACTCAAAACGTTGATTAACGTCCGCCCATTCTCTAAAAGTTTCATTCATAGGAGAATTATATCAAATTTTATATCTGATGTCAAGAATTATTTTCGTATGCATCGTCACGATGCTAAAGTGTGCGTCTTTTTATAGTTCGAAAATTTTTCAAAAGTTACACGTGTGGGGGAGCTAGAGCGATAGGAGGAGAGGGAGTCTCATAACCCCCCTCTCTAATGACCTAGCTACGCTACTGCGACAGCTAGAAACCCTACCATGATTAAGAAGCTAAGACCTAGCAAAAAGAATACTATCATCTCATTCTCATTTAGGTAATTAATCACTCTTTGTTTTTGCCTTAAAAACATTTCGTGATTTCGTTGTTGTCTAGGCGTTCTCATGATTGTAAACTAACCCATATAGCAACTATTAAAATGGTGATAGATGCTGTTATTATTATTGCTGTTTCCATTATTTTTGCTCCCATGTTATAAGAACATTAAAACCTTTTCTTCTGTAGGCTATTGCTCTTTTTTCTATCCACGCTCTAGCACCTTTCAGAACTACAACGCCTTTTTTATCGTCACTGCTTATTGTTAATGTTGCCATTATCCTCTCCTTTTTAATTCGGCATTTAATCTGCCTAACCTCACCACAAATGCACCTCGCATATGTTTCGTGAATGTATTCATCAATGCTCTATTATTTCTTATCCTTTCATAAGATTTTATCGCTTCGATTAATTCTTGTTTTGTTAATTTTTTCTCGTTCATAATTATATTATATACTCCTTATTTAAAATTGCAACATTTATTTTTAATTAATATTGACTTCCTACCCTTAAACTTACTACGTAAGTTTAAGGGTTCGTTCGGGTTTTGTCAACCCCCCAAGCACATTTATTTTCGGCAATCTCCTATCACGATTTCAGGAAAAAGTCAAGCGAAATCGTATCTAATTTCTATACATAATTACTCTGGAACATTTAGGAATTGTTGTTGATAAACATTCTCTATTTGTTATACTAAATACATCAACAACATTTATAAGGAGAAAAAATATGTCATTGATAAATAAAAAAGAAACTAAGGTTAAATATTATAGCGACCTTACAAAAGGCGAAATGGTAAAGATAATATCAGAGCAAAAAGGCTTGAACTTATCGGCACTAGATAGAGCCAC
>Ga0233438_10003123_pt1 | contig 15556 bp, 11 predicted proteins | sample SI_123_September_FD_182720 | JGI IMG/M metagenome (GOLD analysis project Ga0233438, IMG submission 182720) | Seawater microbial communities from Saanich Inlet, British Columbia, Canada - SI_123_September2016_10_MG | ecosystem: Environmental > Aquatic > Marine > Inlet | place: Canada: British...
TCAATTATTTGGATAGGAATGACTTAGTCAACCTAATTAATAATCAATTAGATGAAGCTAGAGCTAAAATTTCTATTCTAGATGATAATTATTTTGACCAAATTAATAACGACAACACAAAAATGACTCAAGCGTATGATGCATTACAAACAGTGGTTGTATTAATCAAAGTAGACATGCTTCAGGCATTCAATATTAGTGTTGATTATGTAGATGCAGATGGAGATTAATAAATAAAGATTGTATTTTAGTCAATCTTTTCATGGCAAAAAACCTAAATACATATTTAAATAAAACTACAGATGTTTCCCCGCTAATTATTTTTAGGATTGGATTTGGAATCATGATGTGTTACGGCATGATTCGTTTCTGGTTGAAAGGTTGGATTGAAACCATCTACATACAACCCAACTTTCACTTTTCATATTTTGGTTTTGAATGGGTAAAACCTTTAGGAAACTTCACCTATATTTTGTTTGTTGTTTGCGGTTTAGCTTCAATTTTTATCGCCTTGGGATTTAAATATAGGATTGCGATCATTACCTTTTTTTTAAGTTTTACTTACATAGAATTAATGGATAAGACGATTTATTTGAATCATTATTATTTTATAAGTATGATGAGCTTTCTAATGATCTTTTTACCCTTAAATGCTTCATTTTCTGTAGACTCCTATCTAAATAAAAAATCGTACAACTTAGTTCCAAATTGGACCATCGATGCTATAAAAATAATGCTGACTATTGTGTATTTGTATGCTGGGTTAGCAAAAATAAATTCTGATTGGTTGTTGAAAGCCATGCCACTAAAGATTTGGCTACCTTCAAAATACGATTTACCTTTCTTAGGGGAAAATTTGATGCAACAAAATTGGTTTCATTACGCTATGAGTTGGTCGGGAATGTTTTACGATTTGTTAATTCCTTTTTTATTGTTCTATAAAAGAACTAGAATTTTCGCTTTTATTTTAGTGGTATTTTTTCATGTATTTACCAGAGTCCTGTTCCCTATCGGCATGTTTCCCTATGTAATGATTATTTCAACCTTAATTTTCTTTGAATCAAATTTTCACAAAAAAATTATTTTGTTTCTGAGAAAAAAAATCAATCGATTACTAAAATTGAAAAATGAAATAGATATTAATGACACCTATCCATCGTCAAACAGAAAATTATATTTGACAATTATTTTACTGTTTTTGAGTATTCAACTTTTATTTCCTTTTAGGTATCTAACCTATCCAGGAGAATTATTCTGGACAGAGGAAGGGTATCGATTTTCCTGGAGAGTGATGCTAATCGAAAAAATGGGATACACTAACTTTAAAATTGTAGATACCGAAACAAAAGAATTTTTTTTTATAAATAATCAAGATTTTCTTAGCCCTTTACAAGAAAAACAAATGAGTTTTCAACCAGATTTTATACTTGAATACGCACATTATTTAGGAGATCATTATACCAAACAAGGATACAAAAACATAGCGGTATTCGCAGAGAGTCATGTTGCTTTAAACGGAAGATTAAGTCAGCCATTTATTGATAAAAATGTTGATTTATATAAAATAAAAGAATCTTGGAAACACAAAAATTGGATACTACCATTTAACGATGAAATTAAAGGACTTTAAGCTATTATATGTTATCAGCCTACTTAGTTTAAGCGTTATTGCTCAGAACAAAGTTAGTGGTGTTATTATTGACGAAAACACCCAGTTTCCTATCGATAAAGTTGCTATTTACGAAAGAGATTTTGGGCTTTTAACCTTATCTAATACTGAAGGTTCTTTTCAATTTAAAACTGATAACAAAGAGCTTCATTTAATATTTTATGCTAATAATTATCAGGTAAATGAGCTCAATATTGAAATAACAGAAGATGTATTTATCAATCAAAACTTAACACTATTATCAGAACAATTAACAGAAGTTCAGATAAATGCTCGAAAAGCAAAAGCGTTTGAGTTAAGTCGTTTAAAGGACGTAGAAGAAACTGCAATTTATGCTGGAAAAAAAACAGAAGTAGTTTTAGTAGATCAATCAATGGCAAATCTTGCATCCAACAATGCAAGGCAAATTTTTAGTCAGGTAGCAGGATTAAATATATTTCAAAATGATGATGCAGGATTGCAACTAAATATTGGAGGTAGAGGTTTAGATCCTAACCGAACTTCTAATTTCAATACCCGTCAAAATGGGTATGATATAAGTGCCGATGTATTAGGGTATCCCGAAAGCTATTATACTCCTGCGGCAGAAGCCCTAAAGGAAATACAAGTTATTCGAGGAGCAGCTTCATTACAATATGGTACGCAATTTGGAGGCCTAGTAAATTTTATAATGAAGCCACCAAACCCAAATAAATCTGTTGAAGTAGTTGTCAGGAATACGCTAGGTAGTAACCGGTTGTATACAAATTTCACCAGTTTAAGTGGTACTAAAAAACAATGGAGTTATTATTCTTTTTTTAATTTTAAGAAAGGTGATGGTTTTAGACCTAACTCACAATTTGAATCTAAAAATGCCTATGCTCATTTAGGATATCAATTTAGTGACGTCACGACTCTTAAGGGAGAAATTACCTATTTTTCCTACATAGCACAACAAGCAGGCGGTTTAAATGATCAGATGTTTGAAGAAAACCCGTTTCAGAGTAACCGAGCTAGAAACTGGTTTTCAATTGATTGGTTATTGTACAATCTAAAATTTTCTCATCGATTTTCAACAACAACTAATTTCACTTTCAATGCCTTTGGTTTAAACGCATCCAGAAATGCTCTAGGATTTAGAACTAATCGTGTTGACCAAGTAGACTCATTAGAAGAGAGAGATTTAATAAAAGGAGATTTTAATAATTTTGGTTTTGAGTCCAGATTATTACATGAATATCAACTATTTAGTAAAAATGCAATATTGTTAGTAGGATCTAAGTTTTACAAATCAGACAACACAGCGGAACAAGGGCCTGGATCTAATGGATCGGATGCTAATTTTAATTTTCAATTGGATGATTATCAAAATTATCAAAACCAATCTAACTTTACCTACCCCAACTTAAACATTACTTTTTTCGGAGAAAACATTATATATCTCAGCGAAAAACTATCGATCACTCCAGGTCTAAGAGTCGAACATATAAAAACTGAAAGTAATGGTTACTACAAACAAATTAACACCGATGCTGCCGGAAATGTAATTTTAAATGAAACTATTGAGGATGACGATATAAGAAAAAGAACCTTTATTTTATTGGGTATAGGAACCAGTTATAAGCCTCTTTCAAATACTGAAATTTATGGTAATATTTCTCAAAACTATCGTTCAGTAACTTTTACTGACATTAGTATAAGTAATCCTGCTTTTAGTATTAATCCTAATATAGACGACGAAAACGGATTTACAGCAGACCTAGGTTTTAGGGGAAATTATAAAAGAAAAATATCATTTGACATTGGTGCTTTTGGACTGGTATATAATGATCGAATTGGTTTTGTGCAAAAGGCATTTTCTGACGGAAGCGTAAAAAGCGAACGTGGTAATGTAGGTGATGCCTTTATTTATGGAATAGAATCACTCATCGATTTTAATTTGAATAAAATTTTTATTAAAGACAACGATTTCAGTTTTAATTATTTTACGAATATTTCGGTAATTGATTCAAAATACACTAGCTCGCAAGTAAATGGCGTGGAGGGAAATAAGGTTGAATTTGTACCCAATTTAAACTTTAAAACAGGAATTAAGTTTGGTTATAAAAATTTACTTTCTAACATACAATACACCTATCTCTCCGAACAATTTACTGATGCTACGAATGCAAAAGAAGGTAATTTAAGTGGTGTTATAGGCCAAATACCAGCCTATGATGTCCTAGATATTTCCTTATCCTATACCTACAGACAATTTAAATTAGAAGCTGGTGTTAATAATCTGACTAATAATTATTATTTTACAAGACGAGCAACAGGTTATCCAGGGCCGGGAATTATTCCTTCACCTGACAGAAATTTTTATACTACTCTAGAAATAAAGTTTTAATATTTTTAGAATTATTATCGAAGAATTATAAATCTTAGAAAAAAGATTAATGAATAAAGTGCAACAAATAGAAAAAGAAGTTTCTACGTTAAGAAATCAACTTAAAAAGCATCGACTTTATAAAACTCTAAAAAGTGTTAAAGACATAAAAGTTTTTATGGAGAATCATGTCTTTGCGGTTTGGGATTTTATGTCTCTTTTAAAATATCTCCAATTGAAATTAACGACCGTTCAAACTCCCTGGTTTCCATCAAAAAACGCAACTTTATCAAGGTTTATTAATGAAATTGTACATGGTGAAGAAAGTGATATCAACGAATTGGGGGAGCCTAAAAGTCATTTCGAAATGTATTTAGATGCAATGCAACAGGTGAACGGAAATACAAATGAAATAAATAAATTAATTGAATTAATTAAATCAGGAAAACCACTTACTTATTCACTTAACCAAATTAATATTGATAATAGAATCGCTGAATTTGTTAACTATACTTTTTCGATTATTGAAACTGGAAAAGTACATCTAGTAGCTGCTGCCTTTACATTTGGCCGAGAAGATCTTATTCCAGATATGTTTATTGAAATTTTAAAAAATGCAGATGCTGAAAACAAAAATTATAATAAATTAATTTACTATCTTGAACGTCATGTAGAAATAGATGGTGATGAACATGGACCTCTATCTCTAAAAATGGTTACTGAACTATGCGGAAACGATATTAAAAAATGGAACGAATCACTAGCGGTTGCAAAAAAATCACTAGAAAAAAGAATTTTGTTATGGGATGCCATAAGTGATATAATTAAAAAAAATGATTTATAATGATCGGTAAATGTACTATTCTAATTTTTTTTCTAGCTATAACTAGTTCTTACTTTACAGTAAATGCTCAGTATACCCAGTTTGAACATGAAGGAATTAATCGTCAATACATATATTACGAGCCAATAGAGTTGGATGAGCAAAAACCGCTTGTTTTTGTTATGCACGGTTTTACTGGAGATGCTAGTGGTATAAAAAATTATTCAGGAATGAATCAAATTGCGGATCAATTCGGTTTTGCTGTTTGTTATCCAAGAGGAACTACAGATTCAGATGGCAATCGTTTTTGGAATGTTGGCTATGCATTTCACGAAAATGAAACAGTTAACGATGTGGGTTTTTTAACTGATCTAGCTACTTATTTACAAAATAATTACGATTTAAATCCAGATTTTACCTTTGCAACAGGCTTTTCTAACGGAGCAGAAATGTGTTATATGCTAGCTTGCCAAGCAAACGATACTTTCAAAGCAGTAGCTCCGGTTGCAGGTATGATATTACAAGATATTTTAGACGATTGCCAAGACAGCAATCCAATTCCCCTATTTGAAATTCATGGCTCGCAAGATGATGTGACTCCAATTTCAGGAGATCCTAATAATAACGATGGATGGGGAGCATATCCAAGTATTCCGTTTACAATTAATTATTTTTCAGAAAAAAATGAGTGTTCAACATTACAAATAGAAACACTACCGGATATAGACCCTTCAGATGGAAGTTATGTGGTCAGTGAAAAACATCTTAATGGAATCAATAATAATGAAGTTTGGTATTATGAAATAATTGGAGGAGGTCACGATTGGCCCGGAGCTTGGGGCAATATGGATATTAACGCTGGAGAAGAGGCGTGGTTATTTTTTCAAAAGTATATAGATGACATACTTTCAAGTAGTAGTTATAGTTTTTTAGAAAAAAATATTCATATTTTTCCTAACCCTACTAATGGATTAATACATATAGAATCAAATAATCGATTTGAATTTCTTGAAATCACATTATACAATGCATTAGGAAAAACTATTAAAATAAATCTATCTAACGAAAATATAGATCTGTCAGATATAAGTTCTGGTATTTATTTTTTGATTATAAGAACTTCAAAAGGTATGATTACTAAAAAAATTATGAAATTTTAATAAAATATTTCAGTCAAATTTTAATTAGTTAATTTTTGTTTAAAGAAATACTTTCTCTTTTTTATGGACCATACCAATGTTGCTGGCACAATAGCTAAAGTTGGAATTGTTGAAGCTAAAGGTGCTGGGGTTCCCTTAACTAAATGCAATCCATAAGTCAAGAGTATCGTGATGATGGAGGGTATACATACTGCTAAGAATATTGCTAAACTATATTTTTTAACATTTACGGCAATATATTCGGCTCCTTTCATAAAAAAACCTCCTAAAAAAAAAGTATAGGAAGCTTGTTTTATGGAGGCAATTATTGAATCAAAAGCTTCATAAGAAATAAAATAATTTATGCAAAAAACAGTTACACCCATTACAATGGCTCCTGCGATGCCAATTTTGTAATCAAAATAGTGATTTAAATTATTTTTCATAAATCTGTATAAAAAAATATTTTATTTTTAAAAATCAAAAATAATAAAACTGTTGATGCTATTAGTTAATAAATTTTCCAATCTATAAAACTTCAATAAATGAATCAACATGGTATAAGCATTTTAGGTTCTGGATGGTTGGGAAAACCATTGGCAGAATATTTTATTAAAAATGGAAGAAAAGTAAATGGAACAACAACAACTCCAATTAAGATAGTTTCTCTAGATGAGATAAAAATAAACCCTTTTGTTATCGATATAAACAAAAGAAACAATGATTTTAAAAGCTTTCTAAAAACCAAATTATTAGTTATTTCTATTCCATCAAAAAATATTGAAGACTTTGAGTATTTAATATCAGAGATAGAAAAATCAACTATTAAAAAAATAATATTTATAAGTTCTACTTCTGTTTATCCGTTGAATAACTCAATAACAACAGAGGATAGCCCAGTTCATAAAACCGCTCTTTCAAGAATTGAACAATTATTTAGAGTTAATAGTAATTTTAAAACTACTATTATTCGATTTGGAGGTCTTATCGGGTTTGATAGAGAGCCAGGAAAATTCTTCAAAAAAGAGACTATTATTGATCGTCCTAAAGGGTATGTAAACCTTATTCATAGAGATGATTGCATACAAATAATTAATTGTATCATTAAAAATAATATATGGGAAGAAACCTTAAATGCCTGTTCAGATTCTCATCCAACTAGAAAAGATTTTTATACTAAAGAATTTTTAAAAGAAGGACGTAAATCTCCAATTTTTAATGAGTCCTCACCTAATAATTATAAAATTATAAGCAGCAATCGGCTTAAACTATTATTAAATTATAGTTTTAAATATGCTAATTTGATGGAATATTAAAAAGCCTCAATAATTAAATTGAAGCTTTTTAAATTTTATAAATAATTAATTAAGCGTTTTGCTTCTTTATTAAATTAAGAGCAGAACCCTGGTTATACCACTCAATTTGAGAATCGTTATAGGTATGATTCACTACAATTATATCCTTTGTATCATCTGCATGAATTGCTTCTATTGTTAATGTCTTAGCGGGTGCAAATTCATTCAAATCTAAAAAGTTAAAAGTATCATCTTCCTGAATTAAATCGTAATCACTTTCATTAGCGAAAGTCAGACCTAACATTCCTTGCTTTTTTAGATTGGTTTCATGAATTCTTGCAAATGATTTCACGATCACCGCAGCAACTCCTAAATGACGAGGTTCCATAGCAGCATGCTCTCTAGAAGAGCCCTCTCCATAATTATGATCACCTACGACAATTGTGTGTATTCCGGCATCTTTATAAGCTCTTTGTGTTTTTGGGACTGCATCGTAATCTCCATTTAATTGACTTTTCACAAAGTTCGTTTTCATATTAAATGCATTGACGGCTCCAATTAAACAATTGTTTGAAATATTATCTAAATGCCCTCTATAACGTAACCAAGGGCCCGCCATTGATATATGATCTGTTGTACATTTACCGTGTGCTTTGATCAACAGTTTTGCGCCTTCTATTTTATAACCAATTGGAGTAAATGGAGTTAATAATTGTAAGCGTTCAGAATCTTCTTTCACTGTAACTTGAACATGACCTCCATCTGCTTCAGGGGCTAAATATCCATTATCTAAAACATCAAATCCATTGGGTGGTAATTCCCACCCCGTAGGCTCGTCAAACATCACTTCTTCACCATTTTGATTGGTTATAGTATCTATCATTGGGTTAAAATCTAGCCTTCCAGAAATAGCAATAGCAGCAGTTATTTCAGGTGAGGCTACAAAAGCATGGGTATTTGGATTTCCATCTGCTCGCTTTGCAAAATTTCTATTAAAAGAATGTACAATACTATTTTTTGGAGCATTTTTAGGATCACTATATCTTGCCCACTGACCAATACAAGGTCCACAGGCATTTGTAAATATTTTTGCATTTAAATTTTTAAAAATTTGAAGTATTCCATCACGCTCTGCGGTGTAACGTACTTGCTCTGATCCTGGGTTTATACCCAAATCAGCTTTCATTGGAATTCCTTTGTCTAGAGCCTGCTGTGCGATAGACGAAGCTCTAGATAAATCCTCATAAGATGAATTTGTACAAGAACCTATTAATCCCCACTCTACTGCTAATGGCCATTCATTATCAGTTGCAACTTTAGTCATTGTTTGACCAACCTTTGTAGACAAATCGGGAGTAAATGGTCCATTTAACAGAGGGCTTAACTCAGTTAAATTAATTTCAATTACCTCATCAAAATAATTTTCTGGATTGGCATAAACCTCAGTATCACCAGTTAAATATTCTTTTATTTCATTAGCTGCATCAGCAACATCTGACCTATCTGTAGAACGCAAATAACGTTCCATTGAATCATCATATCCAAATGTAGAAGTAGTAGCTCCTATTTCAGCACCCATATTACAAATAGTTCCTTTACCTGTACATGATAATGATTGAGCACCATCACCAAAATATTCAACAATAGCACCAGTACCTCCTTTAGCACTTACAATACCTGCTACTTTTAAAATAACATCTTTTGGAGCTGTCCAACCAGAGACTTTACCAGTTAATTTTACTCCAATTAGTTTAGGAAATTTTAATTCCCAAGGCATACCAGCCATTACATCGACTGCATCAGCCCCACCTACTCCAATTGCTACCATACCCAATCCGCCTGCATTAACGGTGTGTGAATCTGTACCAATCATCATTCCTCCAGGAAATGCATAGTTTTCTAAAACAACTTGGTGTATAATTCCAGCACCGGGTTTCCAAAACCCAATTCCATATTTATTGGATACCGACTCTAAAAAATTAAAAACTTCACTACTAATATTATTTGCATTTTTCAGGTCAGCAGCAGCTCCTTCTTTGGCCTGAATTAAATGATCACAATGAACCGTAGTAGGAACGGCCACTTTATTTTTTCCAGCTTGCATAAATTGTAATAAAGCCATTTGGGCAGTAGCATCTTGACAAGCTATACGATCTGGAGCAAAATCTACATAATCTTTTCCTCTTAGAAGCTCCTTGGTTACATTTCCATCCCAAAGATGGCTATACAATATTTTTTCTGAAAGAGTTAATGGTTTTCCGGTAATTTCTCTTGCTTTATCTACTCGCTCTACCATTTGAGAGTAGACTTTTTTTATCATTTCAATATCGAATGCCATATTTATATTTTATAATTTTAAAACTGAACGTATAATTCTTTAAGATTAAAGTTTTGCGAAATTACAAAATATATAGAATATTAACAAATACGGAACAATATCGCTTATTTAATGAGTATAATTTATCAATAACAAGATTTTACTGATTATATATTAATAAAACAACGATTAATGATTTAAATAATTACGAATAATGTAATTTAAAACAAGTTTTTTATGATATCCTCAATACTTAAACCTTCTGCCTCTGCTTTGTAGTTTTTAATTAATCTGTGACGAAGGATGCCTATTGCTACTTTTTGAACATCTTCTATATCTGGAGAAAATTTTCCATGAAGTGCAGCATATGTTTTTGATCCTGATATTAAATTTTGAGAAGCTCTTGGTCCAGCCCCCCAATCTATATATTTTTTCACCAGTTCTGGAGCTGCTTTACTTTTAGGTCTTGTCTTACCCACTAATGTTACTGCGTATTCAATCACATTATCAGCGACTGGTATTTTTTGTATTAACTTTTGATTAGAAATAATTTCTTCTGGTGTAAACAGTGAATTAATAATTGGCATAGAACCAATGGTAGTATTTTTAACAATATCTACTTCCTCGGAGAAAGTTGGATAATCAAGGTTAACAGCAAACATAAATCGATCTAATTGTGCTTCAGGTAGTGGATAGGTACCTTCTTGCTCAATTGGGTTCTGAGTTGCCAGAACAAAATAAGGTTTATCTAGCTTGTAACTATGTCCCGCTATTGTAACCGATTTTTCCTGCATCGCTTCCAATAATGCTGCTTGCGTTTTGGGAGGTGTTCTATTGATTTCGTCAGCTAGAATAATATTAGAAAATATAGGCCCTTTAATAAATTTAAATTGTCTGTTTTCGTCTAATAATTCAGCACCTAAAATATCACTTGGCATTAAGTCTGGAGTGAATTGTATGCGTTTAAAGTTTAGACCTAACGCATCAGCTACGGTGTGAACTAATAGTGTTTTTGCTAAACCAGGAACACCAATTAATAAAGCATGACCTCCGGAAAACACAGAAATCAAAACCTGTTCAACAATTTCATCTTGACCAACTATTACTTTTTTTATTTCTTTTTTTAGCTCATTATATTTTATAACTAGCTGATTAATTGCTGTAACGTCTGACATGTTAGTTTTCCTTATTAACCCAATTATTAGTAAAATTACAATCTTTGTAGTCTGAACTTACTTTAATATATGTTTCTTTTATCTTTTTTTCTTGCCACTCTTCAATAGCTCTTAATTGTTTTTCTTTTATGGCTAGTTCGTGTATTTTTTCGTAATCTTTTACGTAATCTGCAACATGCTCTTCATGTCTATCTGTTACTGTTAAAATTTTAAAGATACTTTTACCGGTACGATCTGAATCGGTATAAACTTTTGTTACCTCTCCTTTTTTAACATTATATACTTGTGCACTCAGTGTAGGATCCATTTTTGTGAGATCAAATCGGGTATCAAGTGTTTGTGGATTTACTAACAACCCACCATTATTTCTTGTTTCTTTATCGTCTGAATATAATTTTGCAGCTTCTGCAAAAGGTATTTTTTTATCAAGAATACTTTGTCTTACGGTATCAATTTTTTTACGAGCTTCATTGATAATTGATTGTGATACTTCAGGAAATATGATAATGTGTCGCACATCTAGTTGTTGCCCTCTTATTCTATCTACTTTAAGTAAATGAAAGCCAAATTCTGTTTCAAAAGGGTCACTTACCTCTCCTTCTTGCAATGAAAAAGCCATATCCTTAAATTCCTTTGCCATAGGTGAGTCTTTTCTAACACCTTCAATTACTCCCCCTTTAGAACGAGTACCGTCCTTCGAATACAAAACTGCCTTCGTTGCAAATGATGAGCCATTATCTACAATGTCTGTTCGAATTACTTTCAATCGATTGATAGCATCTTGCTTTGCTTTCTCTGTCACTTCTGGCTCTACAACTAGTTGAGAAACTTCAAGTTCTGCACTAAAAATAGGTCTTTCGTCAACTGGAATAGAAAAGAAAAATGTCCTTACTTCTTCAGGTGTTATCGTTATATTAGAGACAATATTCTCTTGCATTCTTTCTGTTAGTCTGATTTCTTTTCTGGCTTTCAGTAAGTCAGCTCTTAATTCTGATTCATTAGATTTTCTGTAATAATTAACAACCTTGTCTACGCTTCCTACTTGCTCAACCATGTAGGCCATTAGCTGGTCAACTTCAGGCTTTATTTCTTCATCAGATATAATTATACTATCCTGTATGGCATGATGAACATAAAGTTTATCCTCCATTAATTTACCAATCATCTGACAACGATCAATTGAATTTACATCAGTTCCATTTTGTTCAAACTCCAAATAACTTTTATCTATATCAAATTCTAAGATAACAAAATCACCTACTACACCACAAACCCCCTCTGCCCTGTAGCGTTTAAATACGTTTACAGAATCATTGGTTTTTTCCCGAGAGGTTAATTCTGTATTTCTAGCTACGCCAGTACTGTCAATAGTAACGACTTCTTGACTAAAAGACTGAAAGATTATCACTAATGATAATAAAATTGTAAAGCTAGTTTTTCGTAAAAATTTCAAAGTTTTCATTTTTAATTGCATCTATAGTAATGTCTTTCTGAATTTTTTTCAAAAGGTCTTGTTTCCTTTTATTTAGGATTATTTGTTCGATTGTAGGCCTCACGTAAGAAAGTGGCGCTATGTCATTAGTTTTTAAAGTTGCTTCAATTTTTATCAAATATACTCCTAATGAATCTTGTAACTGTGTATAATTAGGTTTTTTTAACACTTTCAAATTTTCTTCTTTAAGTACAGGTAGTCTGCCTATTAAAACATTACTTTTTATCCATATTGAATCGTTTAAATTAAAGGACTTGAACTTTATACTTAAATTTGTTAGATCTTTTTTATCAATTGAATCATACCTTTTAATTTTTTTTTCCAAGGCTTTTAAATCTAAAAAATTTTTATCAACTTGGATATACCTTACTTTTAGTAATTCATCGTTTAACTTAAAATTTCTTTTATTGAGATTATAATAATCTTCATATTCTTTCTTTAATATGACAGTGTCCAGTTGCTTTGATATTATAGAACTTTTGTAAGCTTCTGTATATAGATCTGTTTTATATTGGCTAACCATCTCATTAAAAAAATCTTGTTTTTCTTGGGATAAATTGATCATTGATTGATCTATTAATAATTGTTTTGTTGCCCAACGATTGATGAAATTATTCACAATTAATGTACTATCGTCTTTTGTAGTGTTTTTGGAAATTAAATCAATAATATCTTCATTATATAAATAACTGTCATTAACTCTAGCAATAGGAATTATTGAGGCATCTTGTGTTAAATAATTACAAGAACAAAAAAACAATAAACTTAAGATTGTCAAAAAATATGTGTTCATTAATTATCTAATTTTTTTTTGAGTTTTTTTAGTGATTTATTATTAATTTTTACTTCATATTTATCACGTAAGCTTTGCATCCATTTTTCTTCAATTTCTGTTTGGAAATCACTAATGACTGTTCCTCTTACCTCATCAAATTCTTTTAAGGTAGGTTCAATTACTTCTTTGATATTCACAACAACATAAAAACCATCATTTAGTTTTATATCAGAAACACCCTTTTCAGGAATTAAATCCTCGGGTAATTCGCTTTGATCAATTTCAAAAACATCACTTACAGTGATAACATTTATTTTTCCTTCCGAGTTAATTTGTTTTTTTATAGTTGCTGATTCTTCCCCTCTCATAAGTAAAGTTTGCACTTGTTTTGTTGTTATCTCATCCGATGAAGAGTAAATATCAACATCTAACCTTTTTTTCCAGTTATAATTATTTTTCGTTTTCTCGTAATAATTTTTGAGCCCAGTAGAGTCTGTTTTTGCAATTTGCCAAATATTTTTATTCATCACATCATAAACTAATAAGCCATTTCTGTAATCATTTATAATTGTTGCATATTCTGTATTCTCAACTTCTAACCTTTCTTTAAAATAGTTCTTTAGAGTTTCATTTTTGAACTTTACGTACATATCTGTAAGCAATGATTCCTTATTAATGTATTTTTTTATTGTTTTTTGGTTATCTCTAAGGTATTCTGCATAATCAGTATAGGTAACATCATGGTCTCCGATGGTAAATAAAATTTGATTTTCTGTCAAAGGAATTGATGAATAGGTCCACTTACGAGATAAAATACTATCATTCACAAAATTATTAAAGTATGAGATGTAACTTTCCCCCTCTTTAAAACCATACTTTTTAATTATTTTATTATTGATAGCCTGAGTAACGATTAAAGCTCGTGCACCTCCTTTAACTTTTTTTTCAATATCATCTTTTTGTTCTTCAAAAGAAGGAATTAAAAACTTTTCATTCAATCTTATAATATGCCAACCAAATGCACTTTGTATGGGAGCTATTATTTCACCTTCATTTTTTATAGAGTAAGCAGCGTTCTCAAATTTTGGAGCTTTTAGATCCCCTGGTCCAAAAGTTTTTAATTGACCTCCTTTGACTCCTGTATTTTTGTCTTCGGAAAATTGTTTTGCTATCTTTTCGAAAGGTTCTCCCTGCATAATCATTGCATATAATTCATTAATTCTTTCTTCAGGATCTTCTGCTTTTTTATCTTTATTAGAAAAAATCATGATATGAGAAACATTAATTTTTGGTTTCTTTTTCCTTCGATCATTAATTTTTATTATATGGTAACCAAAGCTAGTTCTTGTGATTTGTGAAATTTCTCCTACATTGGTATTGTAAGCTGTATTTTCGAATGGATATACCATTTGAAATGCAGTGAAGTATCCTAATTTGCCTTTCGATTTTTTAGCTCCAGGTTCTTCTGAGTATTCTATTACAAGGGAAGTGAAGTTTTCACCTTTGAGTGCTTTGACATGGGCTTCTTTTATTTTATTGTAAGCTTTTAAAGTATCATTAGGAGAGTCGTTTAAATTTGAAAGAACTAAAATATGTTCAGCATTTATTTCCTCAAGGCTTCTATCGTAAGCTTCCTCTACAAGTTTTGAAACAACCCTCTTGTCATAAATATATTTTTTTGCAAGTTGGTCTTCATACTTTTTAAATTCTTTTATGTATTGTTGGTTTTTATCCAACTCTTGAGCATAAGCTTCAGTAATCTTAAGTTTATAATCAATAAATAAGTCTAAATATCCGGCAACATTTTTTTGAGATTCCTCTACTACTAAATCAAGGTTTTTATTAAATACTTTCGTAAAATCTGAAGAATAAACAGGATTGGAGTTTATGGTCAATAAGACATTTTTTTTATTTTGAGCATTCCCATTTAAATAACCAATAAATAAAAATAGTAATAGTAAATTTCTTGTATTCATTTTATATAATTTGTTGAAAAATATTTGAGCGAAACAAATGTAGCAAAAACTATAATGTAAGCAAACCAGATTTTTGTTAAGCTTTAATTAATATCGCCTCTTTTATTTTAATTCATAAGATAATAAAAACGTCTAGAGTGGTAAATCAAAATAAAAATTGATGAGAAAATAAATTTGACTAAAATTGCCAACAAATAGTTATTACCTTGAATAATTTGGTGCTTCTTTAGTAATGGTAACATTGTGGGGATGGCTTTCTTTTATTCCTGAAGCAGTTATTTTAACAAACTTTGCAGATTCTTTTAAAGTCTCAATATTTTCTGCACCACAATAACCCATCCCGGCTCTCAGACCGCCAATGAATTGAGTCATGCTCTCAAAAAGCTCTCCTTTATAAGGTACTCTTCCTACAATTCCCTCTGGAACTAACTTCTTGATGTCATCCTCAACATCTTGAAAATAACGATCTTTTGAACCTTTTTTCATGGCTTCAACAGACCCCATACCTCTGTATGATTTAAATTTTCTTCCCTCATAGATAATAGTTT
>Ga0233438_10003124_pt1 | contig 15551 bp, 19 predicted proteins | sample SI_123_September_FD_182720 | JGI IMG/M metagenome (GOLD analysis project Ga0233438, IMG submission 182720) | Seawater microbial communities from Saanich Inlet, British Columbia, Canada - SI_123_September2016_10_MG | ecosystem: Environmental > Aquatic > Marine > Inlet | place: Canada: British...
CTGGTGGTGCTATTCCTTCCCTGCCAGCTGCAACTGGTCCTGCCATTAGATTGCCATGACAAATCCAGAAGAGTTAGCACAAAAATATGCTACCGAGCATGTACCGAGCAAGTCACCAGTCAAAACGATTGCGCTGACACTAGGTGGACTCTTTGCCTTGGCACATATTGGTTTGTTGGGTTATGTAATCCACAGACCAGAAGAACCAAAACTCCCTCAGGTTCCTACAATTAATATCCCCCGTGGAGATTATTCATCCTATACCATCAAAGCAGGTAAGGATGGATATGAAATTGAGTATCGTGCAAACGATCCTAAAGTTCTACAGTCTGATAGATCATTAGAACTTCAAAAAAGTCAAAGTGGTTTCTTTGGCGGCGATAAAAATGAGAACCGTCGTGAGTATCGTACTGATCAGTTCACTATGGAAGGCACCAGAAATATGGGAGGTGCAACAGATGATGAGGGAAAGTTGACTGCAAAAGAAGCAGAGTGTTTAGTGGCGGACGCTGGCGCACGAAGTCAAGGTGCAATGGCAGGTAGTGCTATTGCTGCTGGTGTTGCTGTTCCTGCTGTAATGGGTATCCCATACGTGGGTTGGTTGGCAGGTGGATGGGCATTGCTTCTAGGACAGAAAGCAGGATCTACACTTGGTTCTACAGTTGGTAGTGTATTTAATGATTGCTGATGGACATACCTAACATTAATATACCGAATAATGATATTCATATTGGTGATATTCGTGATGTAAATATTAATGTAATGCCTGATTGGATGAGTAATCCTCCACAGGCAATTCCAATATACCCACCCGTGACTTCACAGGTGGGTATTCCTATTATTAATATGCCTGGATGTGTTGAGTCACATAGGGATAGTAGTGAGAACCAAACACTCAAAGAAGAAGATAGAGATGGCGTCCAAATATTCTGTGATGCAGGAACACCTAGTTTCAATCCAATAGATTATGATCCGCGTAGGTTGAAGATAACAACAGAGTCTTCTCCACCTATACCAGTCATCCCAAACACTCCAGAAGCACCAGAAACTCCTGCTACACCAGCACCACCTAGAACTGATGCTGCATTAGCAGAGTGTCCTAGTAGAGCACAAGAATTAAAAAACCCCGTAGGAAAAATCCTAGAGGGTAATAAAAAGATTATTAGGTATGAGACAGTAGGAAAAGAATGTCTCCCTGTATTTGATAAGTTAAGTATACCGGATCAGATTGTCCAGAACATACCATCAGCAGGTATGATAACTGTTACCGCCTCAATTGCTGTAGTTGCGACGACTTCTGCACTGCTCGCAAAGCCTCTTGCTGACCTTTTGTTAAAGGTTGTGAAACCGACTGTGAAGAAGGTAATGAAGAAGATTGCGACCTTACGGGGTAAGAAGCCCCCGGTACTGTCTGCGACTGAGAGGAAGGCGGAGCAACGGGATCGGAATCGGGCGATAAAGATCTTACGTTCGGCACTGAAACCGAAGGGATAGAGTGACGATGTTGCTTAACGGTATTAACATTTTGTACTACAACGTCTGCACACACTTTAAAGTAAGGACTTCTGGGATGAAAAGAAATTCCTTGCTGCATTAACTGTCCACAATTCTTAAGTCTTGCGATCTCAAAATCCAATCTTTTGTTAGCAATCATTTGTTGTTGCATTTGGATCTGAGTATCTGCTGCCTGCTTACAACGCTCTTGCATTCCACCATCAAGTGGGAAAGAAAGTGTTGCAGATAAACCAAGACTTGTACTGTTATTAATTGCATCACCAGTTCTTACTGGTTTGTCCCATAGTTTAGAGCCAGGATTATCAGGCACACCATCACCCATCATTTCCATAACGGTGATAGTCATGTCTGCACCATCTTCATAGGCACGAACTTCCTCACCTTCTGAGTTTGTATATGTTCTATCATCATAATGTGGTTCCCAAGGAAAGTTCTTTACTACTTTCTGAGTTTCTACCATCTGACCGTTAAAATCTCTGTTGTCATACTGAGGTTCCATATAGTATTGTTCAAATGGATCCTTCTGACTACGAGCATGAGTAATAAATGGTGTGATATTAGCAGTCGGTCCTTGACATGCGATACCACCACCATATTGGTTAGTGATATATGGACCTTGTAACACCTGAATAGCTTGGTTGGTTACTGAGCCTGATGAGTTTGCGATGGGGTTTGCTGTTGCACTTACACCACCCACGTCCGCAGCGCGAGCAATACCAGGAGATATGATGCAAAGCAACATAATACCAGCAATGGATTTCTTTGTTCCATTTACTGCGTGAAAATTGAGGTTGTGTCGGTTACGCTGGTAACCTCTGTTGTTCTTTGGATCACAGTTTGATTTGTTACGCCCGGTCCCATGTAGGTCTGAGTGAACTGGAACGCTGCTCCTGGTTCTGCGATTGTAAAGCTCTGTCCATTTAAATTTAGACCAGAGTTGGCGCTTGTTACTTGCCCCTCTGTTCCTCCTAATGGGTTCACTATCACTGAGTTTGTCGTTGGGTTCGGACTGAGGGATTGCCCCCCGTTGGTCACGTTTGTTCCCGATACTGAATATTGCCATCCGGTTGCATAGTCTATAGAGTTAATCGTTTCAGTCACCTTTGACGTTGTTTCTGTGTGACTCGTCATGGAGCCCTGGCTGAAGTTCGGGACGACCGGGACCGCCAGGGCAGCGGCAGGAATAAGACATACTCCCACCGCAGACATCACAATATATATGATTGTCTTTCCAGAAGTCATGATTTTTGACCTCCATTTATTTAGTGTATAATTGAGAGTTCACTAACAAATTGTCCAGTAGCATTTGTACCAGCACCACCAGCCGTTAAAGTAATAGCACCAGCGGTACTAAGAGTACCAGCTAGAGAACCAGCAACTCCTGCTGTTGTAGATGTAATATTGCCGTAGTTTGCTACATCACCAACAGTGACTGCTGCTGATGGGATTGCATCACCTTGTGTGAAAGCAGTGCTAAAAGAGAATGCTTGTCCGCTTGTTGGTGACAGTTGACTTGCTGAAATCGTTCCAGGAGAATATAATCCACTGGTGATTGTGCCAGATGAAATCACACCAGAAGTTGTTCCGTCAGAGGTTGCGACGTTATTCCCACTAATAGAGTAGGAATTTCCTAACCGTGTGACATTAGTTGCAGCAGCATCAACGGTTAATTGAACACTAGAAGATAGTTTATGTGTAAGAGCACCTGCATTCGCTGAAGATGCCGTCATCAGTAACATTATGAAGGGTAAAAACCTTTTCATATGATTTACCAAAGAGGTATGTATACTTATTTAGTATAACGTTTTTGAAAATATTGAAATTGTATCATATAGAACTGTTAGTCTACTAACGTCCCATGTGCTCTTCTGATTTCTCGTAGTGCTTCAAGGTTCATATCCTTGGTGCCGCCATCATATGGATGAGCATATCCTTCGGTAATCATTTGCTCGTTAAGGGAAACACTGTCGTCCCCAATGTAAAGCCAACCCAGAAGACGCCCGTATTTCCCAGTGCCACCAACAAGTTCAGTCCTAACAGACAACTCATCATCACCAGCCAAAGTGCCTTCGAGTTTTTCTTTGAGCCAGTTGGTTGCGTCGATTCCAAGTGCCTTCTCCTCTAAATTTTTCGTCCTTTTCTCTGGCGTATCAACTCCCGCGACTCTAACTCTCTCTTTCTTGTAGAGATCGAAACCAAGATCAATTGTAACATCAATAGTATCACCATCAAGAACACGATTAATCTCCGTCACTCGGAAGTTGTAGCAGCTCTTCCTGCTTGGTGGGGTCAGTCCTGCCATCTTCTAACTCTGCAAATGCTTCTCTTAATATGTATACGACTACAAACAGTGCCATTGCAAGTGCAAGTATTACACATATAATTACTGACCACACAGGATCAGTTACATTATCAAGAGGACGTAATATAAGATTCATTAGTTTTCAAATTTGTATTCTAGGATCATACGATATAAAGAATCTCTTAAATAAAAAAGATGTTCTTGTTCATTAGGATCACCACCTGACCAAAGTTTAATTTTTTGGGTTACACAATTATGTAGAAGATAAATGTCTTTTATTGTCAAATCTACTGTGTAATCGTATTCTCCGTTCATTTCTTAACAGGCCAGGTGAACTCCATTCCTATTGTAAGTAATAAAATAAATGTAAATACAAATAAAGCACTCATGATGGTTTAGAATAACGACTAGGTATAATTTGATATGACATTTTATCTCTTAATTTATCAATACACTCATCATTATATTGTTGAAAGTTTCCTTTCTTCTCAACTTTCTTATAGTAGTGTAGCGCGTTGAGGATGATTGTATAATCCTCCATAGTAAGTTCAAATTTCATTTATGACTCCTAGTGAACGGTTGCCAATGTTGCCAACTGTAATGATGTACTGCCCACATACCAAGAATGGGGACGAAGACTAGGCACCATGCCATTAGTCCCAAACCGTATGGGTTGTTTAATACTGTTCCACAAAACCTAGCAAACTGTAAAATCATTGCTCTTTCTCCCGAAGTTCTTTTATACGAGAACGGAGAGAGTGCATAAGTTCTTTATGCTGTTCTCTCTCCTCTTTGGTTAATGGTCCGACTCTTTTATTCAGTCTCGGCATCTTTTCTTGCCTTATCTTCTAATTGATTTATATCTGAAAATCTTCGTTCCCATGTGTCACCACCTTCGATTCCTCGTATAGGATTAACACAATCTACATTCCCTAGGGTATTGCATACCAGACCTGCAAGATCTAGTTCACTACCCATAGCACCTGTTGACCAACGGTGTACACCATTAATCCAAGTAGCACCACATTTAGGACATTCCTTTCTCTCAATTTTGAGATCCGACAGTTCCTTATCGTTGGTCATCTTTTTTCAATTCCTTAATTAGTTTTGAATAATCCCCTAAATCTTTGCTTAATTGACGTTTAATTTTTTCTTTTAAAAAATATAATTTAACCTTAACTATACTGTATCTAATATGTATATCAAGAAATGCAAAGAGTCGGATGGTTTCTTCGGTGCCAGCATAACATATAAGGCAAATTAAGACACCGAAAGTGACATAGAATCCTAACATTTCCACTTTCTCAATGCAAGCGCCTTGCGCTGCCATGCACTTTCTTTCATGCTCATGTCCTGAGACGCATCCTTCTTCTGCACTGACTTCATTTGCAGTTGCAGTTTCTGACGATTAAGCATGAGTTGCTTTCTTTGAAGTTGCTGCTTCTTATTAGCAGTAGCATCTTCTTTTACAACTTTATCTGCTTTCTTTTGTTCACAAGTTTTTTGCACACAAGCACCACACTTATTACAGTAACTGGTTCCCTCAGGACAATTCTTTGCCTCTAAGATATATTCCTTAAAAGTGATCATGGTCTTTTAGGGCAATTTGCTTCATGCTTATCCATCCACGTCTTAGGACGTTGGTGGTTTCTTGGGGATGTTAATCCACAATAAGGGCACTTGTAAGTGCCGTTATCTAATTTTTCAGACATCTTTACTCTTCTCAGTACAAAATTGATTAAATGACATCACACCTTCACCAAGACCCAACTTACGCTTGATCTTAGATCCCAGACCTTCCTTCTTAGGAGGTGACATCTTTGCACCTGCTTTCTGCAAACGCTCACTAGCAGTGCTACCACTTGACTTATAGGAAGACTTCTGACGCTTGGAATAGTCCATGTAGGACTCACCAGGACGCAGTTTCTTAGAGTCTGCTTTGGGTTTTGGTTTGGAACTAGCACCATCTTCACGGGCACGTTGATTAGCACCAGGTCCACCCAGTTTCTTATCCTTCTCAGGATCTGGATGCCACATGTCAGCACGCTCATTAATCACCCCTTCGCTTTTGAGACGAGCAGCACGCTTGGCCTTTGCCTTTGCGAGGATTCTTGCACGAGCATCATCCTGATCCTGCTTAGGGATAGGAGTTACAGCACCAACCTTCTGATCAACATCACCAGGGGCATATCCCTCAGTCTTAGTTGTTTTCTTTCTGCGATTCATTTCCTTCGTCACTCTCTTCAACATAAATTGATTAGAGGGGAGACTCTGGTCAGAACCACTGACTTGCTTGTGTAACGCTGCCAGTTTCTCATCTGACTGCTTGCCCATCTTGGCATCTTCTTTAAGTGCTTTGTCACCGTACTTAGCACGGATCTTTTCTTTCACTTTATCCATGGCAGAAGGACCACCTGTTTCACTAGAAGGTTTCTTCTTACCAAATGTATTAGGAGCACCAATTGGTTTTTTTGGACTTCTTCTAGCACCCATGCCGCCCCTCTCTAATTGGCGGTCCTTCATCGCATCCGATGCTTCTTCGTGCATTTGTGAAAAACTTTTCATTGGATTAACCAGATACTTGTACTTCGTCGATATACATGGTCAGACCATGGTTGGTGTCACCTTTCGCCTGAATCTTCAAACTATTGGACAGTTGTGCAGATCCAGTGAATGCAGCACTCGCAGACTGATCAGAAGTGATTGTGATAGTCGTGTCAGTAACAGCAGTAACCTCAACGTGACTTACGTTGTAAGCAGCAACAGCAGCACCTTCCATAGTAACGTAATCACCAACCACAAAGTTGTGAGCAGGAGTGCCACCACCACCAACAGTCAAGACGCAAGGTGATGCAGCAGTAGCACCAGTGATGCTTGCCCTCTTGGGTTTGGCAAGCTTAAACAACTCAGCACTATTGACGGCAGTGTGGACAATCATGTCAGTGGAGACATCAGGAGCGCCACCCCAGGCAAAATGATTGCTATGAGAGTCCGCATTGCTGATACGGTAGATTCCCGTCTTCACAATATATCCAGCAGTTGTCTGTGGGTCTGCATGGTTGTCAGTCAAGGAACCCAAATACTGCACTGGTGTTACGACGTTAGATGCCATGGTGATACGTTACTCCTACGATTACTATTTATCTTGCTGCGCTTTTAGAAATTTGGCGAGATCTGCTGTGCTACCAACAAACATAGTATTGTTTGTTGTGGTAACTTCTTTGGTTTTAGTTGGTGCTTCAATATCGTTGACCTTCTTTTGTAGATCAATTAGTTTGTCAGCAACATCACCCACATGTTTAATCAACTGGCCAGCAACCTCAAATGCTCTCGGTTGATCTGACTCTTGTGCCAATTCCAAAATGCCATCAACTGCTTCCTGACCTTTTTCAATCAGGGAGTAGAGATTGCCACGAGTATATTCATAGTCCTTCTTCAACTGCTCTTTGGTGGAAGTAGTAACTTCTACCTCAGCAATTGTCGCTGGTAGTGCAACGTCTTTAACGATTTCGGTACTAACATCAAGGGCGGCCTCGATGCCATCATACTTACTCGTCTGCGCCTGTTGTTGGGTTTCGTGAGAGTCCATCTGTAAATTCACTGAATAGTTCATTAAATCCAAAATTGTCATCAGAATCTACTAAGGCATGGTCTGCCTCAGTAATTTTATGAATACTCGATCCATTAGTATGCGCTGCATTGGTTGATTGCAACCAAGCACGAGTAACGAATACCTGAGTACCATCAATCTTCGCAATACGCATAACTTCACTGTCAATCTGAATGTTAGTATTCACAGAGAGAGTGGAAGCGTCTGCTACATTAATAATTCCATCATTATCATCACATGCTGAGGACAATGTAGTTGCTGCATCCGTATCTCGATCGATTGTTGATGCAGGGGTAACTTGATAACGAACTTCTCTTGGTGCTGTTTTGACAGCATCGGTAGCATAATCGATGATTGCTTTGGTAATAACTTCGCCAGTCTTGTCCTGTACAGGGCCATACAAGAATGTCTTAGCAACGAACTGCAACGTATAAATTAGTGTCCTACGTGTATCAAAATCACCTTCATATTGATCATCATAATCAATACTTGATAGTGTAACTGGGTAGTCTCTTTTCTCTCCCAATTCTGGAACCAAGTTCATCGTAAGGTTAAAACTCGGTTGGAAGAATGGTAAAATCTGTTCAATAATTTGAAGAGCGTCGTCTTGATTCTTACTCAGAATTGCTAGTTCAAAATTAATGTTATATGGGATTGGCATGAATCCCCTATTGTTAGTTCCTGATGCAGTAGTATTTCTAATATACTGTGTGGGAGATAACTTTCGTGTTGGATCAAAAGTAATTGCCTGGATCTCAAATGCAATTCTAGGTAATGTAATCTGTGCTTGATCTTTTGTAGACAGGTCTCCAAGTTGACGCAACCTTGCTAAGAACTTATCCTTTGGACCATATGCCAAAGGTACTTTCATTACTTCTGTTTTCGATGCTGATACGCGCCTAATTTCAATGTTGTTAAATAGCGTACCAAAGGCAACCACAGTTTTTTTAATTATACCGTGGTATGAATAAGTTCCTAACATTAGATTGTGCTCCCTTTATCACCATACTCACCAAACGGATTAGATTGTGTGAAATCTATGATTGCGTCTGCATCATATTCGATGGCCTGGTTTTGATCATATTCTGAGTTCAAATTATTTATAGTGTTATAAGTGAACGTTGTCCAGACGGCCGAACTAGTATCTCCCGTCATAGTCTCACCAGATGAGAACCTTCCGCTTCTATTAATAAGAATAAGAGTCCTAGTAGATTCATCCCAAGATTTAACTTCGGATGTAGTATTAGTTGTACCACCAGTAACAGTTTCACCAACTACAAATGTACCAGTACCACCCTCTGCCAGTACAACACCAACAGCATTTGCGAAGTTGGTTTCAAGAGCATCAACCTCTGTAACACCAGTATTGATATCTTCATCACTGTACTCGAACAGTTCGCAACGAAGACCCCAAGTATAGATCTTACCTAACTGGAAAAAGGGTTGCTCATGTTCTACATATTGAATCTGAAAAGTCTTACCTACCATTGGGAAATGAATCAGATCTCCTTCATTAGGACGACCCTCTACGATCAATGTAGCGTTATCATCTACCGCTGCTGTAAAACGTCTCTTTGAGATTATAAATGTAACTTGGTCTTGTATCCTGACACCAAACTTAGCAAAGATATCACCATCACCACGAAATCCACCAGCATCTTCCAGATACACTTCAACTTCAAATGCACCTTCATACTTAGATAGCGTATCTTCTCCAAAGATACTATCTTCCTTAACCAATGTTCTTGGAATGTAATATACATTCTTACCAAACATCTTGATCTGTTCATCTACAAGATCTTGTACAAGATCCTGTTCTCCTGTTGTGCCTTGGGTGAAGAAACTATTAAGTGCCATATCAACCTATCATGTCTAGGGGAGGTGTTTCCCAAGTGGTACGAAGTTGTTCATCGAGAATTTTTAATTCTTCGACAGCATCGTTATAAATCATCTCACCGTTTAGAGTGACACCACCTGGCATTTGGACATTCGTAAACTTAGTAAGATTACTACCCCACTGCTTTTTAATTTTGGCAGTAGCATAGTCTTTCAACCACATTTGATTATAAATTTCTGTCCAAGTGGTTGGATCAAGAGCACGCCAACATTTAAGAATCACATACTGATCTGAAAGTGCATCCTCAGTCCAGTCAAAATCGATGTATACTCTGTCTTGAACATTATTATATCTAATTGGTTTCATACCTTCTAGCATAAAGTCAATACTAGACAAGTGTTGCTGGATCATGTAGTAATGATAGAACTGTGTAGACGTAAAGTCATACAAATCATTCAGTCTCATTTGATAACGAATATCAAACATACTGCGAGTACCTTTGTCTGTAAAGGCAAACATTCCTTCAATAGCAAGGATATGTTCTGGGACTGTTAGGTATGTATTCTGCTCCGACCAAATAGTGGTACTATCTGCCCCAGTAGTATTTGTATTAGTACGTCCAGCAGCAATCTCATCAGCAGTGAATAGATGCTTCAAATAAACTCGTTCAGCACCTTCATAATGATAGGTCTGAAATTTTTGAATTGAATAGTCGATAGCATCATCGACTTGATCATCAGATACATTCACCTCCAAGACTGGTTTACCCAGTCTACGGAGGCAGTATTCTTTTAATTCTGCCTTAGTTGTTGGAGTTGCCATTTGTTATCAAAGAGCGGCGATACGGGTCTGGAAGTCAGCAAAGTCAGTTGCTGCTGCAACTTCTGCTTTGAGAGTTGCTAATGTAATTGTCTCTGCTTGAAGTGCAGAGTCAGCAGTTGCACCTTGTGCAGCAGTTGCATAATCAGTAGATGCAGTTGCAGCAGCAGTACCAAGGGTGGGTAGGTCAGTAAGATCATCGTAAGATCCACTGGTTGCTACGGTTGCCAGATCACCTGGTTGTGTAGCAGAAGCAGCAAGTGCTCCCTGTGCAGCAGTTGCATAAGCAGTTGCATCAGTAGTAGCAGCAGTGCCAAGACCCAAAGCGGTGATGGCTGCTGAGGCACGAGCATCGGCACGAGCGTTTGTGTAATAGAGGTTACTACCTTCTGTAAGGTCACCAGTGTCCTTACTGCTCAGGTCAAGGTTTGCACCAACTTGGAGTGCGATACGAGTATCAACACGACCAGCAGTGTGATAAAGGTTGGTGCTTCCCTCAGCAATACCATCCGAGTCAGGTGTGGTATAAGAGAATACGCCAGTACCAGAAGTATAAGACAGATCGCCAGTAGCACTTACAGCACCACGAGCATCAGCAGTCTTAAATGTGGTTACACTAAACGCACCAGTGCTAGCGTTATAAGCGAGATCGCCACCAGCACTAAATGCACCCCTAGCGCGAGCATCAGTAAAGAAGACATTTGTAGATCCTTCTGTGACATTATCAGTATTGATATCAGATTGGGTGACAGATAAGGTTCCGCTGCTATGTGTAATGCCAGTGCCATACGTGAAGTGTGACCTTGTACGTGCAGCAGTGGTGAATAGAGCAGTAGATCCTTCTGTGATGTTGTCAGTATTGATGTCACCCTGAGTTGCACTCAGAGTCAGGATATTACCTGCATCATCATATGTAGCAGTGATGCCAGTGCCGCCTGAGATCAGAGCAGCAACACGATCATCAACTCTCTCATCAGTGAAATAGAGGTTGCTGGTTCCTTCTGTCAGAGCATCGGTATCATGGTTAGCGATACTACCAACTTGTGACTCGTAGAATGTCAGAGCACCAGTAACATTCAAGTTACCTTGGACTTCAAAGTTGGTGGTTGATCGGAAGTTAGCAACCGTCAGTCTGTTAGTAGACGGATTGTATGTAAGGTTTGCAGAGTCAGTGCGGATCTCAGTGTATCCACTATTCGCAGAAACGAATGTAGGATAGTAAGTAAGGTTAGATGTTGTGGTGTCAGTAATATCAGCAAGGTCTGACTTGTCAGCAGTACCTGTTAGGTTGCCAGTTACATTACCAGTAATCTGTCCAGTAACACCCAGTGTGCCACCGATTGTGGTATTAGAAGTAACGTCAAGTGTGTTGGTGGTTGTAAGTCCACCTGCTGTAATGTTACCAGTTGTGGATGCAAGAGTAATCTTATCAGTGCCACTACCATTTTGAAGTGTAAGTGTCTTAGATGCACCGCGAAGGACTACGTTATCCTTAAAGAGTGAAGTGCTGTTCTGAGTCAGTGCATCGTTGAGTGTAGTCTCCCCATCAACATTCAGAGTGCTATCAAAGTCAACTGCCTGAGTAACACCCAGTGTATTAGTGATATTAGTTACACCACCAATATCCACAGTACCAACAATATCAGTGTTACCACTTGCAGAGTTGATAATAAACTTGTTAGCACCAACTGTTGTAGTACCACCAATGTTTACAGCACCAGTTGTTGTAATCGTACTGATTGCTGCTTGTCCAAGAGTTGTTAGACCATTTACATCCAGAGTACCATTAATATCAACATTACCATTTACACCATCCAGAGTAATAGTTGTTCCAGCATTAGGTCCAAGGAACAAACTCTGACCGATGAAAGTATCTTCTGCAATCGTAAGACCACCATTGGGGATCATGATAGGTGCATTTGCACTCAGACTGCCTGGATTCTCATTCTTGGAGAACTCAACACGACCACGGAATTCCTGGTTACCTTTCTGGACGACGTTACCATCTACCTCAAAGTCACCATAGACTTGCATGTCTCCACCAATTGCCAAATCCTGAGCAACTGACATACCACCTGCAACTTGGAGAGCACCAGAAGCAGAGAAGTTACTGCCAGTAGATGCATTATCTGTATTGGTAATGGTTGTAACACCATCAATATTCAGAGTGCTATCAAAATCAACACCCTGAGTAACATTAAGAGTATCGTCAATTACGGTTGCATCGTTAACATTAAGTGTACCTTCAATTAAAGTATTACCAGTGTCAGTAGCAATAGTAAACTTGTTAGCAGCAGAACCATTTCTAACAGATACTGTTCTGCTAGCAGCGGTGATAGTGAAGTTGTCTGTAATATTTGTAGCACCACTAACATCAAGCGTTCCGTTGATAGTAGCATTGTCATCAATAATGGTTTCGCCATTACTAGAATCAAGAGTCAATGCACCTGATGTTGTACTGACTTCACCGTTACCATCAACAGCTAGTTTAAGGTTGTTGGCAGTAATCTGCTGCGAAGTGATAGAAGCGTTGAATGCTGATGTAGCATTAACTGTCAGAGTGTCGCCAGAAGCATTGCCAAGGGTGGAGTTACCGTCAACGGTGAGGTTATTACTGACGTTAAGAGTAGCAGTAACAGCAACAGTATTAGTGGACGAATCCAGGACTAGCGATCCACCATCTGCAAAGACTGCTCTGTCTCCATTAGTAGTGCCGAGACGGATATCGTTAACGTGGATACCATCGCTAGCAGTAATACGTTGATTTGCAGTGATCGTGCCTGTGATAACGTGAGCGTCATCAACAGCAGTGCCAAGAGTTAAATTACTATCAACTGTCAGAGTGCCATCGATTTGAGTATTGCCGTCAACATTAAGGTCGCCGTCAATATCAGCATTGTCTGTGATGTTAACAGTGCCGCCAGCAGAATCAAGAATCAGATCCCCAGAAGTGGTGCCAATTTCGTTTGAAGCATCAGTACCAATCTTCAAGTCACGGATGTTTGCTCTCTCTGAAACAGTGAGTGCTTGGTTAAACTGGACCACACCAGTAACTGTATGTGAGTCACTAGCAGCATTACCAATCGTTGTATTACCATCTACATCAAAAGTACCAGCAACATATGTGTTACCTGTCTGAGCATCAACTGTAAATTTGGTGGAGACAGCGAAGTCATCGGTGACATCCAGAGTGCCCGTGATGTCAACGTTACCACCGAATGATCCATCATCAGCAACAACTAAGTCGTCACCAACATAGAGGTCAAGTCCAATACCAGCACCACCACCAACAATCAGAGCACCTGATGCTGAGTTAGTTGAGTTAGTGACATCGAAACACTTAATACTACCTAAGTCAAGACCTGAGCGAGTGCCATTGAATGCCTCGGAAGAATTGGTCGCAGCATGATACAGTGCGTACCTTGAAGCAGAAATATCCCAACCGAAGAATCCCAGTCTTGCTTGTGAATCATAATATCTAAACTCAACACCACGATCCTTAGCATCATTGCTAGTAGGAGCAGTGTCACCACCCAAGGTGATAATAGGATCATCTAGTGTGACAACGGTGGAGTTGACTGTGGTGGTAACACCATTAACTGTCAAGTTACCTTCAATAGTTGCATTTGTATTGACAAGCAGACTACCATCAACAGTTACATCATCAGTAAACTGAGTTACACTATTAACAGTAAATGTATCAGTATTTGCATTACCAATTGTTACATTATCTGTAAATGATGCAGGGTTGTTAAAGGTGGAATTACCATGAACAGTCAGTGTACCAGTTCCCAGACCATCACGACCGATGATGGTATTACCATTATCGAAGTCAACAGAGAACTGTGTTTGTGCCGCCCCATTGTTGATATTAAAGACTTCATCATTACTCTGTAAAATTACAGAGTCATAAATTGTTGTTTGACCATCGACAACCAAAGTTGAATTGAAATCAACGGTACCGTCAACGTTAAGAGAGGAATCAAAATCAACCGTTGCATTGACCGTGAGGTCGTCGGTGAAAGTAGTATCTGAATTAATAGTGAGGGTACGATTAGACCCATCACCAAGGGTAATATTTCCATCAACTTGTAAAGTAGTTTCAAAGTGTACCGCAGATCCTACATCAACAGTACCACGGATGTCTGTGTTTCCGTTGGTTGAAAGGACAGTAAACTTATCGGTAGTACCATTGGTAATCTTGAAATACTTACCAGTGGTATCGAGAGTGATGTCATTATGGAAGACTGAATCGTCATCCACATCCAAAGTGCTGTTAAAGGTGACAGCAGCATCAACGTCTAACGTGCTGTTGAATGTTACTCCACTGTCAACGTCCAAAGTACCATCACTATGGATGTTGCCGTTATCGGTATCGATAACAAATCTCTCAACAGAACCATCTGTAATAGAGAATATTGTATTAGGACCAACAATCCTAACGTCATCTTCAAACGTGGTGTCAGAGTTGACCAAGACAGTATCTGCCGCCTCAGTACCAAGAGTTACATTGCTATCAACTTGTAGGTCGCCCTGAGTGTAGATGTTTCCGTTGGCAGCAGTGACAGTAAACTCACCAGAGTTAATATCAAAGTCATTAGCGATGTCAACTGTACCACCGATATATACATTCTCGGAGATACCGACACCACCAGTTACTACCAGGGTGCCAGTTGTGGTAGATGTGGATCCTGTGCTCGTTGTGAGTCTGAGGTTACCAGCAATAAGAGCAGCGTCTGTGCCAGCAAAAACTTCATTCGTGTTGGTGGCGTTGTACAGGAAGCGATACCCGCCAGTGCCATTCCATATGTTAGAGTTTGCATAGTCTTCATCCCAACCGAAGAAACCGAATCTTTCCTGACTATCATAGTATCTAAATTCGATACCACGATCAAGGTTGTCATCTGTTGTAAGAGTATCTTCACCACCGAGGGTGATGATTGGATCTTGCACAGTCATTGTGACTGAGTTGACAGTCGTGGTTGTGCCGTCTACTTGGAGATCGCCACGAATCTGTACTAATCCAGTAGCACCATCATCATCATTAGGATCCAATACCATAGTGGAATTGGTTGTAGAGAAGACGTTATCCTGGAAGTGGAAGTCTTCTACATTGACTCTGTTATCTACATGAGTAGCAGAGATTGTAATATCATTCTCAGATGTAATATTAATAAGTGCATCACCACTGCCTGCATTAGTAGCATTAATCAGCAGAGTGCGATTAGTAGCAGTGTTCTGAGTATGCTGGAAGGTTAGGTTACCATCCCCAGTCTTATCCAGTGTCTGATTAAGAGCGCCGTCAAGAGTAATATCAGGGTCAGAGAAGTACGACCGTACATTAACATCAAGTTCGCCAGCTCCGCTGTCCCCCGTATTATTAGCGCCAACGAGTAGATTACCGCTCGTATCATTAACTTTAAGATAGTTAAGATAATTGAATCCTCTGTATCCAGTGGTTGCAGTAA
>Ga0233438_10003125_pt1 | contig 15544 bp, 11 predicted proteins | sample SI_123_September_FD_182720 | JGI IMG/M metagenome (GOLD analysis project Ga0233438, IMG submission 182720) | Seawater microbial communities from Saanich Inlet, British Columbia, Canada - SI_123_September2016_10_MG | ecosystem: Environmental > Aquatic > Marine > Inlet | place: Canada: British...
TAAAAGATGATAAGCTATGGGAATATATAAATAAAAATATTAAATCATATAGTAAAAATATACAACTAGATTTTGATAATGATATGACAAGTCTAATTATAATAAGAGATTATCAAAAAAAAGTCATAAAAGACAATATACAAGAAAATAGAGAAAAAGTACCTTCAAATGATAATATATTATCTGAATTTATGAGAGCTTTAGAAAAAGAGTCACATGAAGTACAAGAGATAGTTATCCCACTTACTATTAATAATGAATTTTCCTCTAATATTAGAGTATCTATAGATAATGATAAGGTATCTTTATTTTATCAAAATTTTTATGATATATTAGATCTTACAAATATAGAGTATAAAAGATATGAGGATTCATTAAATAATTTGATTTTATTAGATGAATTTTTAATGTATGGTATTAACTTTAATTTTGATAAAGATTTATTAACTTTAAAGATAAATATACCTCCTAAGTATATGAGAAAAAATGAGATTAATTTTCAAGTAAAGAATAACTATTTAACAAGAACAGATGCTTCATTACCTGTTGATTATTCTGGAGCTTTTAATACATACTTGACTAGAACATTTTTACTAAATGAACAATTGAATATTAATAATAATATATTTTTTAATATTCATGATTTTATTTTAAATGGCTCTTTTTCATATATTAAAAATGATACCCAAGATTTTTTTTTTAGAGGACCTATATTCATAGAAAAAGATGATATTAAAAATATTAATAGATACTCATTTGGTGATATATACTTATCATCACATAATAGATTAGCATCAAGTAGTGTATTTGGTATATCATCTTCTAGTGTTAATTCATTGTTAAATATAAATAATAAAGATGTATCTAGAATAAATGAGTATGATTTTTATTTAAAAGAAGATAGTAAAGTCAAACTATATGTAAATAATGTATATAAGTCATCATTTAATTTAAAAGCTGGACGTCATAGTTTTAATTCTTTATCAATAGAGTCAGGGGTTAATAGCATAAAACTAGTAATAGAAGATAGATATGGGAAAGTAGATGAAATACTATTTGATGATTACAGTTATAATCAGATATTAGAAAAAGGATCTTTTTTATATAGGTATGGACTTGGGATTAATAGAGATATTATTGATGATAAAATAGTTTATGATAAGACTAAACATATTTATACATTATTAGTTGATTATGGTTTATTTGATGATGTTAGTTTAAAGTTAGGTGGTAAATTAGATAATAATAGACTATCATATGCCTTTGATACATATTTTGGTAGTAATTATGGTTTTTTTAATTTTTATAACTCTAAAGATTTTATCTCTAGTTCGGATCATATAAAAAAATTGGGATTAAATTATAAGAATAAATTATCAAATATTTATGTTAATACATATATTGAAAATCAAATTAAATATAGAGATGATACAATAATAGATAAAAATAGTATATTTAGTATTATATTAAATAGAAGTCTAAATACAAAAACTAATATAGGTATATACTATTTTTTAGATAAAAACCAACTATTAAAAAGAGCTAAAAGTGGACTTAATATACAACATACATTTAAAGATAATATAATTTCAAGATTTACTTATGATATTACAAAAGTAAATGGCTATAGTAATAAAGCTATTAGTATATATCTATCATATAAGTTTGATGATAATATAAGATACACTATAACTCAAAATAGTAATAAATATAATAAAGCATCATCTTCTACAAATAAACACAATTTATCATATTCTAATGAAGAGTTTTATTCATATATAGATATAACTAATACTAAAGGAATAGAATCTACACAAGATATAGGTGCTACTATTGATAAACTATCTTATAAAATTGATTTAAAATATATTAAGAATAATAAAAAAACAGCAATATTAAGAGCTCAAAGTTCTATTGTTTTTGCTAATAGTTCATTTGGATATACAAAGCCTATTTCTTCAAGTTTTATTATACTAGATAATAATACTACATTAAAAGATAATCTAGTAGGTATTAAAGGCTATAAGGTAAGTAGTACCATTGCAATACCAAATCCAGATTATAATATAAGAAAAATTATTTATGATGATTCTTCATTACTCCCAAACTATTTTTTAAAACAACCTAGTATTGATATAAAAAGTAGATATAAGAGTGCTAATTTGATTGAAATAACATTAGAGAAAGAGTATTTAGCTAAAGGATTTGCATTAAATAAAGATAAAACACCAATATCATTTGAAGTAATTGAGATAATGAATTTAGATACAAATAAAAAATATGATACATTTACTAATATGCAAGGAATCTTTTATCTTAGTGGTTTAACTCCAGGTAAATATGAAGCTAAATATTTCTATTTAGAAGATGAAATTATAAAAGAGAAATTGTTCTATTTTGAAATAGATGGTAGTTTAGATTCTACTAAGGAAATAGATCTTAAGACATTTATTTTAAAATAGATATTTTATTATAGTTTTTCTCTATTTAGTTTTTTATTTACATTTTCTATAAGTTCATTTATTACAAAAGGATCAGATAAAGTTGAAGTATCTCCTAGATTATTATATTCATTATTTACTATTTTTCTTAATATTCTTCTCATGATTTTACCTGATCTAGTTTTTGGAAGGTTTTTTGTGAATATTATATATTCAGGTTTTGCAATAGATCCTATATATTCTTTAATCCAATCTTTTAAGATATCTTCAAGATTATGTTTGTTTTTTACATCTGACATTAAAGATACATATGCAAATATTGCTTCACCTTTTAGATCATGATTATATGATATTACAGCTGCTTCACATACACTAGTGTGTGATACTAAGGCACTCTCTATTTCTGCTGTACCAATTCTATGACCTGATACATTTATTATATCATCAATTCTTCCTGTAATATAGTAATAATCATCTTTGTCTTTTTTACATCCATCACCTGTAAAATATTTTCCTTTAAAAATATTAAAGTAAGTATTTATGAATCTATTATGATCATTATATATAGTTTGCATTTGACCAGGCCAACTATTAGATATACATAAATTACCTTGAGAATTACCTTGTATAATATTTCCACTATTATCTAAAATTTCAGGCTTGATTCCTAAAAAAGGTAATGTAGCAGATCCAGCTTTTAATTTAACTGTATTTGGTATAGGAGATATTAATATACCTCCTGTTTCAGTTTGCCACCAAGTATCTACTATAGGTGTTTTACTATTACCTACTATATCATGATACCACTGCCAAGCTTTTTGATTAATAGGTTCACCTACAGTTCCTAAAACTTTTAGTGATGATAGATCACTGGTTTTTACAAATTTATCATCTTCTTTCATAAGAGATCTTATTACTGTAGGAGCTGTATAGAAACTATTGACACTATGTTTCTCACATATTTTCCAAAATCTTGAAGCATCAGGATAAGTTGGTATACCTTCATATATTAAAGAGGTAGCACCATTACTTAATGGTCCATATACTATATAGCTATGACCTGTTATCCAACCTATATCAGCTGTACACCAATATATATCATCTTTTTGATAATCAAAAATTAATTTATGAGTTAAACTAGCATATACTAAATATCCACCTGTACCATGAACTATTCCTTTTGGTTTACCTGTAGATCCTGAAGTATATAGTATAAATAAAGGATCATTTGATTTCATTTTTTCAGGTATACAGTAAGGTTTATAATTGTTTATTTCATCTTGATAATATATATCTCTATTTTTTACCATTTTTATATTAGTATGACTATTTTTTACTACTATTACATTTTGTACATCTAATTTATTATTTCTTATTGCCTTATCAACATTTATTTTTAAAGGTATGTTTTTCCCACCTCTAAATCCCTCATCACATGTTATTACTGTTTTACTTTCACAATCTTTTATTCTATGTGCAAGTGAATTTGATGAAAACCCAGCAAAAACTACACAATGAATAGCTCCTATTCTAGAACATGCTAATATGGCATAAATAGACTCTTTTATCATTGGCATATATATTATTACTCTATCACCTTTTTTGACTTTTTTTGATTTTAGTAAATTTGAAAATTTACACACTTCATCATGTAAAGTCTGATATGTTATATGTTGTGATTTTTTATTTGGATTATCTGGTTCAAATATTATAGCAGTCTTATTTTTATTCTCTTTAAGATGTCTATCTATACAATTGACACTTGCATTTAATATACCATCTTTATACCAACTTATTCTAAAATCATCTTGATTAAATGATATATCTTTTACTTGTCTATATTTTTGTATCCAAGTTATTCTTGATGCTATTTTATCCCAAAATATATCAGTATATTTTATAGAGTAATCATATAATTTAGAATAATCTTCTTTACTAATAGGTCTATTTTGAATAATTTCTAATACATTTAAATCTTTTAAATTTTCCATAATAAATACCTCTATATTATATAATTGATTTATATTTTAATATGCCTTTAATCCATCAGAAAATCTTATTGAAAACTTATTAATAGTTTCACTTATGATTTTTTGTATAAATTGATCTATTTTAGTATCTTTATTCCATATAGGGTTTTTTACTTTACTTATTTTTATTAATTTCTCTTTAGCATATGCCATAGTACCTATATCATCTATTAATCCAACTTCTTTTGATTGTCTTGCTGTAAATATCTTACCATTTGCATATATTTTTTGTTTTTTGATATCAAGATCTCTAGCATCACTTACATCTTCTATAAACATATTATATGTATCATTAATCACACTTTTTAACTGTTTTTTTTCTAATGTTGACCACTCTCTACTCATAGTACCTATTTCTTTATATTGACCCGCTTTTATTATTTGAGATTTTATACCTATATTAGATAATAATTCTTGAAAATTTGCACCTTGAAATATAACACCAATAGATCCTACAATACTTCCTGGATTTGCTATTATTGTATCAGCCCAAATAGATGCATAATAAGCACCACTTGCTAAAACTCCACTAGCATATACTATTACAGGTTTTTTTTCATTTAATTCATTTATTGCATAAGCTAATTCAATAGATGGTGCTACAGCTCCTCCTGGAGAATTTACATTTAATAATACACCTTTTATATTACTATCTTCTTTTGCTTTTTGTATATCTTCTAAGACCAGTTTAGGATCCATTATAGGACCTATTAAATTAATAGTTTGTAAATTATTTGTTTGAATATTCTCTTTTGTTGGATTTGTTATTAATATCACAATAGTTATAAATACAAATGTTTTAAAATATTTTTGTATAAAATCAAGTGGAATTGTTATTGGTAAAAAAATCTTTTTGAGTTTTTCAGACATATTGTCCTCCTATTATTGTTTTGTATACTTTTTTTGTATGAAGTATTATATTTAAATATATACTATTTGGATTTTTTAATTCATCTGGTAAATTTACTAATATCATATCACAATCTTTATTTATTGATAATTCACCTTTATTTAATCCCAAAGCAATAGCACCACCTTTAGTAGAGGCTTTTAATAAAGAGTATGAAAGAGTATTTATATCTTTATTTTTATAGACTAATAAGCCATTTCTTAATTCATCAAACATATTTAACGAATAATTTGAACTAAGACCATCTGTTCCTATACTATAGTTTATATTTTGTAAATTATCTAAATTTAATACACTATTATTTAACAATCTATTTGATGTTATACAACAATTTATACTAGCTTTCAATTCTTTAATAATGTTTAATTCTTCTTTAGATGCCTTTAAACAGTGGGTAAAACTAAGATCTTTTATATTTTTGAATTGATTTAAAAACTCTTTTGATGTAGTTATTGATTTATTTTGGTTTAAATGTTTTTGAAAAAAATCTAAAAAATTTCCACTACTACTTTCAAGCCACTCTTTTTCTTCATTACTTTCTAAAAAATGTGATGTTACTTTAAGATCATTTTGCTTTGCTATATTTAAAACTTCTCTTAATAAAAATGGATGTACACTATATGGTGAATGTATAGCAATAGAGGGTATAAAACTATCACTTTTATACTCCATACTATTTTTTATTCTAGCCTTGTAGTCAGCTAATAGTGTATCTATCATATTAGCTTGTGATCCTATTATCTCATTAAAATATACTACATTTAAAGGGGTATTTATACACTCATTCATATCAAATCCATATGAACTAATAGCACCTATTGTTGTAGTACCTGTTTTTAATATATTTTTTAACTCATTTTGAATACATTTTGTATTAGAATTTTCAATAATTTTTTCTCTATATTTCATAACAGAATTTAACCAAGATATAAAATTGCCATATTGTAAAGATGTCTTATTAGAACTAAATTCTAAATGTATATGTGAATTTATAAGTCCTGGTAATAAAATAGAGTTTTTCTTAGCTTTTATATGTTTTATATTTGGATATCTTTTTTTTAAAGTTTTATAATCACCAATATCTAATATCTTTTTATCAAATACAATACCACCATTTTTTATAATAGTATTATCTTTATCAAATGTTACTATATAAGAAGCACCCTGTAATATCATATATATTTATCTTATTTTATAAATTTTATATCTATTTTTGATTACTATTGTTATCTTTATTTTTTTGATTTTCATTTATAGTTTTTATTTCCGTTAAGATTTGATTTAAAGATATTAATCCTAAATGATACCCAAATGGTCCAAATCCAGATATTATACCATTTGCACTACTTGCAGTAATTGATTTTTGTCTAAATTCTTCTCTTTTATATATATTAGATATATGAACTTCAACTGTTGGAAGACTAACAGCACTTAGAGCATCTTTTATAGCTATTGATGTATGTGTATATGCTCCTGGATTGATTAAAATACCATTTGATGTGCCTAAACACTCTTGTATCTTATCTACTATTTCACCTTCTAAATTACTTTGAAAAAAATCTAATTCTATATTGTTTTGTTTTGCTTGTATTAATAGCTGTTCATTAATCTGTTCTAATGTCATAGTACCATATATGTTTTGTTCTCTAATTCCTAACATATTTAAATTGGGTCCTTGTATTACTGCTATTTTCATATTATATTTTCCTTAATAAAAATTTATATATTTAATTAACTATTTTTAGTTATGATTATATATGGTTTTTAGTTAAATTAACCAAAAATATAAATAAAGAGAGAAGATTTGGATAATTTTATTTTAAAGAATGAAAATTCAATATATTATGAGTGTGGATATTCATGTGATAATGTAATATTTTTAAAACTTGGTAGAGATAAATTTTTTTTAACAGATAGTAGATATATTATTGAAGCTAAAGCAAAGGTAAAAAATACAAAAGTAATACAAAGTAATAATCTAATAAAAGATACACAAAATATATTAAAAAAATCAAATATTAAAAAATTAGTATTTGATGGAGCTGATATTACATATGAGACTTATAAAATCTTATCACAAGATTTAAAAATTCAGTTTATAAATAGACCCAATTTCTCAAGAATAAAACGTATGATAAAAAATGATGATGAAATAAAACTATTAAAAAAAGCAGCCACTATTGGTAAATATGGATTTAAATCATTAGCTTCATATATAAAAGAAAAAGGTGATAATAAAACCGAAAAAGAGTTATATTTTAAAGCCATAGAAAATATGAGTCAAAAAGGTAAATTCGATCTAAGTTTTAATCCAATAGTAGCTATTAATCAAAATAGTGCAAAACCTCATGCATTACCTACATCTAAAGTATTAAAACAAAATGATATATTATTAGTTGATGCTGGTGTGAAATATAAAAGATACTGTTCTGATAGAACATGTGTTAGTTTAGTAGATTTTGATACATTTAATTTTACAAGAAAACAGAAATTTAATAAAAAAAAATATCAAAAAATATATGATATAGTCTTAAAAGCTCAACAATATGCTATAAAAAATGCAAAAGTTGGTATGAAAGCTTCACAAATAGATGCTTTATCAAGGAATATTATCCAAAAAGCAGGTTATAGTAAATATTTTATACACTCTACAGGTCATGGAGTAGGGCTTGATATACATGAATACCCTTTTATTAATTCTAAAAATAGTGATACTATTATTGAAAATAATATGGTCTTTACAATAGAACCTGGTATTTATTTAGAAAATGAATTTGGTATTAGAATAGAAGATACAATAGTAATGCAAAATGGTAAAGCAGTTATTTTATGATAGTTATGTTATTATTTTATTTTAATTAAATTGTAGGAGAATTATTATGTCAATTTTTTCATTTTTAAATAGGTTAGTTTTTATATTCATGGTTGTTTTATTTAACTATTCATTTGCTTCATATTTTGGTGAAACTATGAAAATCACAAAAGATTTAGTAGATACAGTAAAACAAACTAGTAAAGAGTACTCTAAGAAAGAGTATAAAAAAGAGTCTTCAAATAATAAAAATAGTGAATATTCAAAAGAAGATATAAACTATTATAAACAAACTAATATCAAATTGCAAGATCGTATAAAAAAGTTAGAAAATAAGATTGATGATTATGAATCTAAATCATCTTCACTTAAAGATCGTATAAGAGACTTGGAGTATAAACTTGAAAGACAATCATTAGAATTTTCTAAATCTAAGAAAGATAAAATATCTTGTTATTTGAAAAATAAAGATGGAACTTTTATGGGAAAAGCAGATACAAAGATTGAAGCACAAGCAATAGCAATACAAAATTGTGAAGATAAATCAGGTTCATTTTGGTGTAAAGAGAGAAATTTGAAGTGTAGTAACTAATATATGTTATAATGTTTAGTAAAAAATTTTAAGTTTATCAAAAAGGAATATAAATGGCTCAAAAACTTTTAAAGTTGAATCAAATTTTAGTTGGATTATTACTTTTAGTATTTGGATTGAATAAATTCTTTCATTTTATATCTGCAGGATCTAGTCATACTCAAGCTATGCAAGATTTTATGATAGCATTAGCAAATACAGGATATATTTTTCCTATAGCAGGAGTACTTGAGACTTTAGCTGGTTTGGCATTAGTTTTTAATAGAATGACAGCTTTATTAGTAGTTTTAGTTATGCCTGTAATTGTAAATGCTTTTTTAGCACATCTATTTTTAGATATTGCTGGTGTTTATACAGCATTGGTTGTTTTAATTTCACTTATTATTATAATGATTGATAAAAAAAGATTTTATAAAGATATATTTATATGTGAATCTTGTGAGATAAAGAGTAAGTAGTAGTTTTTAAAGATATTTAATATGGTATATATTAACTATTTTGATCTATATTTTATGATATAGATCAAATTTAAAATTTATTTTTTTATTTAGTTTTATATACTTTTATATATAATTCTCTTTTTTATCACTATTATCTAATTCTTGTCCTATTTTCTCATATTTTGTATAATAAAAATCTACAAAATCTCTTATATTTTGATTTTTAGGTAAAAAATATCCATTTTGTTTGATTAGATAATCATCTAAAAATATTTTTGCATCTTTTTTATCTAAATAGTGTAAAGCTAGTTTTTTGTATATGTTTATATACCAATTTTTTAAATTTTTATAATTATTATTTGAAGTATCTATTTGAAGTTGATTATTATCAAAATTTAATATTTTACTATTGAATAATCCTTCAAGATGTATTAAGCCTTCACAATAGTAAGGTAATACTTCATTAACTCTTTGCCAAGCTATTAATGATATAGCTCTTTTTATAGTATCATTTAATATATGTTTTTTTAAATCTTCCTTTTCATTTAGAAAAAATGATACAAGTCCACTTGTAGTTGCTTTAAATTCTTCTATATTTTTAAAATTTCCTGTTTTATTCATAATAGTTTCACTATATTCATCACACCATAATATATGTCCATATTCATGACCTATTGTAGTAATATCATATATTTCATACCATTTCTTCTCTTCTTTAAATAAGAAGTTTCGCTCTTGTGTTAGAAATTTTTGTCCAAATATCTCTTTAGATAGTTTTAAAAATGGTTTACTTTTAGTTGATTGTAAAATATTTTCATTAAAAGCAAATATTTTCTTCCCCTCTTTTTTTGATACTATTTCATCATTTGGTACAACTTGAGCTGAAAATAATCCATTAAAACAAGCACCAAAAAACATAGCAGGTGTACTTAAATATAGTTGTATTTTATTTAGACTTTTTTGTGAAAAATCAAATATTTTATTATATTCTTCTATTTTATTCTCATTTATATTAAGATTTTCAAATATATATTTAAACATAGTTTTTATATTAGTTAATGTTTTATTACTATTTTGTATATTTGGATTTTGTAGTCTTAGATCCCATTCTATAGCTACAGCTTTTCTAAAATGATCTTCATAATATTCAAGTGGATGACCTATTTGAAATGGTGTATTTATTTTCATCCAATTTTGATCTACTATTGACCAATCATTTACACTTTTATTAACATCTTTTTGACTAAATGCTTTTATTAGTGATTGTAAATATAGTATATATTCCCATTTTTGATTATATATATCATCATCTTCTTCTATTAAACTTGATATAAACTCTTCAAAAGTATCTATTACATCTATAGTCTCTTTTTTAAATATTTCAATATATGTTTTTGATTTATATATATTATTATCTTCGATTAGTGCAGAATAGCATCTATCACACTCTTGATTATTATGCCCTATGTCTAATAAATTATTATTTCTTAGATATTTGAATATTTTTTCCTGATTATTGTCAAATTTTTTTATAAGTTCTTTATTTATATTTTCGATTATATGTCTATTCCAAGATATATGTAAATTAGACATTTTTATACCTACATTATACACACCTTCAAAAATTTTTCTATAAAATGGGGTTAGGAGATTATTTTCATTTATAAAATTAATGATATCTTGATGTTGATTATGCCAAAAATCTTTTACAAAATTGTATGCTTTCTCTTTTATATCTACTATTTCTTTATTTGATTTATCACTATTTTTTAAAATTTGTATTAAAGAATCATCTCTTAAATTTACAATTCTATTAATTAAGGCTAATCTTACTTTATCATCTATATTTTTTTCTAAATCTAATTTTGAAGCTAATTTATCAATGATAGTTAATTTTGAGATATTATTTTTTTCTAAGTGTGTAAATAGTTGGTTTATATTATATTTTTGTTTTGATATATAAGTATATATAGTTTTAATATCTTTTATAAACATATCTTTATTCATTATTTAATTCCTACTTATTAATTTCTATATTTGATTTTTTAGTTTATCACTTTTTGACTTTTTTTTTAATTATATTTTAATAATTAGCACTTGCTATATAAAAGTGCTAAATTTAAGAATAGTTTTAGTCTATTTTTATAAAGTTTAGAGTAAAATTTCCAAAACATTTATAATATTTAAGGAGAAATAAAAATGGCAAAACATCAATTTCAAACAGAAGTAGGTCAACTTCTACATCTTATGACACATTCACTATATTCTAATAAAGAGATATTTATAAGAGAATTAGTATCAAATTCAAGTGATGCTATTGATAAATTAAATTATTTAAGATTAACTAATGACAACTTTAAAGATATGAATTTTGATCCAAAAGTTATAATAACATTTGATGAAAAAGATAAATCAATCTCAATTATTGATAATGGTATAGGTATGAATGAAGAAGAGATAATCTCTTCAATAGGTACTATTGCAAAATCAGGTACAAAATCTTTTGTAGAGGCTATGACAGGAGATGCTAAAAAAGACTCTAATTTAATAGGACAATTTGGTGTTGGATTTTATTCAGTATTTATGGTAGCTTCAAAAGTGGATGTTATATCTAAAAAAGCTGGTGAAGATACAGCATATAAATGGTCTAGTGATGGTACAGGAGAATTTGATCTAGCACCTTGTACAAAAGAATCAAATGGTACAGTAATATATATAAAACTAAAAGATGATGAGGTTAGTGAATTCGCATCTAAATATAGAATTAAAAATATAATTGAAAAATATTCTAATCATATAGCATATCCTATATTTTTAGATTATAGTGAAGAAGTTACAGAAGAATTAAGCGAAGAGGATAAAAAAGCTGGTAAAAAAGCTAAAAAATCAATAGAAAAAAAACATGAAAAAATTAATGAAGCAACAGCATTATGGACTCAACCAAAAGCAAAATTAAAAGCTAAAGATTATAATGAATTTTATAAATCAATATCACATGATAGTTCAGACCCACTTCTTAAAGTACATACAAAAGCTGAAGGTGTATCAAACTATACAACACTATTTTATATACCACAAAAAGCACCTATGGATATGTATAGAGCAGACTATCAAAGTGGAGTTAAATTATATGTCAAAAGAGTATTTATAACAGATGATGATAAAGAACTACTTCCTACATATTTAAGATTTGTAAAAGGTATTATTGATAGTGATGATCTACCTTTAAATGTATCAAGAGAAATACTACAAGAAAATAGAATATTAGCAAATATAAAACAAAGCTCAATTAAAAAAATATTAGGTGAAATTAAAAAATTAGCTAAAAATGAAGAAAAATATAGAGATTTTACAAAAGAATATAATAAAGTATTAAAAGAGGGAGCTTATCAAGATTTTACTAATAAAGATACTATTTTAGAACTAATAAGATATAAATCTTCAAAAGTTGATAATATGACATCATTAGAAGATTATAAAAGTAGAGCAAAAAGTGATCAAAAAGCGATATACTATATAGTAGGTGAAGATGAGAATGTACTTAAAAACTCTCCATTATTAGAAGCTTATAATAAAAACAGTATAGAAGTATTAATTCTTGATGATAAAGAAATAGATGAAATTATTACTCCATCATTAGGAGCATATAAAGAGTGGCAATTTAAAGATATATCATCATGTGAAGCACCTATAGTATCACAAAGTGAAGAGAAGAAAAAAGAGATCCAAACAAAATTTGAAGATATTACTAAAAAAATAAAAGATGTATTAGGAGAGTCTGTAAAAGATGTAAAAGTTACTAATAGATTAGATAGCTCACCATCTTGTGTAGTAAAAGATTCATCTGATCCAATGGCAAGTATGGCATCTATGATGAAAGCTATGGGACAAGAAGTACCTAAAAGTGCACCTATTTTAGAAATAAACCCAGATCATGAAATAGTCACAAAATTACAGTCATGTAGTGATGATAGTATGATCAATGATATATCTTGGGTACTTTTAGATCAAGCAAAAATAAGTGATGGTATGGATATCACTGATTGTGTAGCATTTTCTCAAAGAATTAGTAGATTAACAGCTAAAGCTTTATAATATATATCTATTTTTAATATATAATCCATAATACCATGTCTATTTTGGTGTTTTGATTATATTTATTTAGTTGAATTATTGGTATACAAATAGTTTGTAATAAAGGTTTTTTTTGGAAGAATTAATAAAAGAATGGGGATATATAATACTTTTTTTATACTCATTTGGAGGTGGATTTTTAGCTTTGGTTTTTGCTGGAGTTTTATCTTATAGTGGTGAATTCAATATTTTTATATGTATTGTTACAGCAGGTGTTTCTAATTTTTTGGGAGATCAATTTTTGTTTATAATTGCAAGAAAGAATAAAAATTATGCAAAAGATATTATGAGTAAATATTCCAGAAAAGTTGCATATTCAAATTTGCTAATTAGAAAATATGGTTATATTGTAGTATTTTTACAAAAATATCTTTATGGAATTAAGACTTTAGTCCCCCTTGCTATGGGATTATCAAAATATAATTTTACACAATTTACTATATTAAATATAACAGCTACATTTATATGGTCTTTCATTATAGGTTTTGTTGGATTTTATATGGGGGAATTTGTATTAAATTTAGCAGATGAATTTAAGATATATGGAATAATATTTTTAATATCTATTATATTAGGGTTTGCTTATTTTCTTAAAAAAATATAAAACATAAACTTATTAATAATATGTATTTAAGGAAAATAGTACTTTTAAATTTTTGTTTTATATATAATTTTAATTATTCACAGAGGATATTATAATGAGTAGTAAATTTCAATTTGTTTTATTTCTTGTATTTATACTTTCTAGTTTAAATGCATTTCAAGTTTTTAATAATGGAAAAGATTATATAGAAAAAAGTGATTATCAAAAAAAGGTTTTAGATCTTAAAAAAAAGTTTTTAAAAGGTAATGATTTGGAATTAGTTTCTAAAGAAGTTGATAAGCTATTAGCTAATAGTTCCAATACTGAATTAGATATTTTTATAAATAGATATAAAAACACTGATAATATATCTAAATATATTCAGTTACCAAGTGGTACATCTAAAGTATCTTTAGATATTGTAGGTTTAAACGATACAGATAAAATCATTGTAGATTCAAAGAAAAATATATTAGATCAAGAATCTAATAAAGTTGATACATTCAATAAAGATGGGACTTATAAACTATCTTCTTATATACCTACTCATATAAAAGCTTTAGGTATAACATATATTCAAAATGATCAATCTAAAGCAAATGATGTAAAAGTTGATTTTACTTTTTATAAAAAAGTTTATAAAGATTCTTTGATTAGACATTATTTATATGGTTCAATACTACTATATCAAAATAATAATCAAAATCATATAGATCATAAGTTTTTATCAACAGATCATGGATCATGGACAGTTAGATATTCTACTTGTCATTATAGTTATTGGCAACGTTTCCCAAGCTGGAATTGGGGTTGGAATTTTTTTGAAGGTTTATACTCTTATTTTGTTTGGGTTTGGAGATTAGTTACTAGAACTTTTTCTTGTATTAGTACTATTTGGCAAAGTCAATTTGGATACTCTAATAATATAAATAAAGATCATAACTATATAGGTGTTAAGGAATATAGATATGTTGTAGAATTATATGGTATAACAGATGATAGTGATGACTTTATAAGTATAAATGGTGAAAAGTATAGCGGTAACTTAAATGGTAAAAAAGTTTATTTAGAAGACCATGAGGCTTTAAATATAGAATTTTATACCGATCATACAGGATGGACTAATGATATACCAGGTATAAGAGTCAGTAGAGAAAAAATAACTTATGAAGAGATAAAATAGAATTTATATATATTGAAAACTAGATCATATTTTTTGATCTAGTTTTTTAATACTTTTTATCATATTAAATATCTTCTTGCCATAATATACTACATCCATATTCTTTATCTAATATTACATATTTTTCATACTCTTTTTTTTTGTGTTTGCTATATAGTTTTATTTTTATTTGTTTATTTTCTAATAATTCTTTTACTTGAGGGATTTTAAGTGATTTTTGATTCCATTTTGAAAATATATTTTCATATATCATAAATCTACATTTAGAAGTAGATGAATATACATAAGTATTACTTTCATCATACTCTTTTTTAGTATTTATACATTGATATACATTTATATTTTTGTTTTTTATTAATACTTTTTTAGATATTACATTATTTTTACAGTAGGGACATTTACCTATAGTTTTCATTTTA
>Ga0233438_10003126_pt1 | contig 15542 bp, 13 predicted proteins | sample SI_123_September_FD_182720 | JGI IMG/M metagenome (GOLD analysis project Ga0233438, IMG submission 182720) | Seawater microbial communities from Saanich Inlet, British Columbia, Canada - SI_123_September2016_10_MG | ecosystem: Environmental > Aquatic > Marine > Inlet | place: Canada: British...
GCAACCCAAGACGGGTCCGACGCAGTACGAACTGGCAGACCAGTTCGGCTGCAGCCAGGCGCAGATCAGCGACATCGTTAACGGAATAAACAGGCGCTTAGCGGCCTGAAACTGTCCGACAGGGGACAAAGAAGCTTAATAGTGATGAAAGATTGTATTGAGTGCGGCAAAAAGTTTACGGAAGAGGACTCATCGGGAGCTTTCTGCTACCGATGCAAGCTTGACGGTTTGATGGTTAATTGGGTTGGCGGTGGGTCGTACACGCGCGGTCAGTTTAACAAAATGACGGTAAAGGAAGGCCAAGACCGAATGATTGCGGAAGCACGGTCCCGAGGCAACGACATCGAACTTGTTCCGCAGCGCGCGGAATTGATTTAAGGCAGGCTGAAAATGGCGCGACGATCCAGAGCAGACGTTCTTAAGCGTTACCAGGGCGAAATTAGCCGTTCCAAAAAGTGGCGTCAGGACGGCGACCGCGAAGGAAAATGGGAACGGATGATCAACCTTTATGAAGGCATCCATTACACAGGGGCTTCTACGTCGGACCAGATGGTTGTTAACCGTGCGTTCAAAACGAAGAATGTGATCGCCCCTTCGGTTGCTGTCCGTAACCCCAAGTTTATTGTTCAAGCCCAGCAGCCCGATAAGGCTGCGCAGGCGTTGTTGACTGAAGAAATTCTTAACTATCTGTGGCGGACGTACCGTTACAAAACCGAGTTTCGTCGGGTTGTTGACGACAATTTGACTGTCGGTCACGGCTGGTTGAAAGTCGGCTACAAGTTTGTGAAACCTGCGGAAGTAAAAACGCCTTCCGAAGCGAGCGAGCCGTTAGATCCGTCTACGGAAGACGGTGTCGATGACCGTCCTGATGTTCCTGGGAACGTGGAGCATGAAACATACAATCATGATGTTGAGCGTGCGTTTGTTGAACGCATCTCAGTTTTTGACATGTTTGTTGACCCTGACGCCCGTCATCTGGGTGACGCCCGTTGGATTGCGCAAAGGGTGCGTCGTCCTGTCGCTGACGTCCGTGTCGATTCCCGTTATATTGCTTCGCATCGCACGAAAGCTCAGGGGACGGTCGGTGATCGTTGGTTGAATGACAACAGTGCTGATAGTCCGATGGCGAACGGGAACTCTAAGGGTTTCTGTGAGGTGTGGGAGTTTTACGATCTGCGTGAAAACACTGTTTGCACTATTTTGGATGGTTACGAGGACGGTTTTTTGATCGCTCCTGTCCAGATGCCTTATTCGTTCGGTCATCCGTATGTGATGATGCGCAATTATGATGTTCCTGACAAGTTTTATCCGATGGGCGATCTGGAGTCCATTGAGGCTTTGCAGCACGAGCTAAATAAGACTCGTACTGAGCAGATGCAGCACCGTCGCGGCAACCAACGCAAGTATCTTGCGATGGAGGACGCTTTGGACTCTGACGCCTGGGAGGCGTTGGAGTCTGACGAGGATGGCGCGATTGTGAAGGTGAACGCCCAGTACAGTTTGAGCGAGGCGGTCCAGTTGATGCCGACGCACACGATCAGCGCGGACGCTTACAACATGTCTGATGTGATTGACCGCGACATTGACGATGTGACGGGCGTCTCGGATTTCAGTCAGACTGCTATTCGTCGCACTGCCACTGAAGCGGCGATGATTCAAGACCAGTCGAATGCTCGTTCGGCTGACAAGCTGGCCCGCGTTGAGGACGTTTTGGCTCAGGTGGGTGAGCGTCTTATCCAGTTGATGCAACAGTACATGACGGGCGATCACGTTATCCGTGTGGTCGGTTCTGATGCGAGTCCAATCTGGTTGGATTACGACAAGGACACGATTGCTGGCCGTTTCGATTTTGAGGTTGAGGGCGGTTCGACGTCTCCTCAAAACGAGTCGTCGCGCCGCCAGGGCGCGTTGCAGTTCTCTGATGCGATGATGCCACTCATTGACATGCAGGTTGTTGATCCTCGGGCGGTGGCCCGCAAAATCTTGCTTGATTTTGGGGTGAAAGATCCTGGGTCGTACATGACGGACGAACAGCCGCCCGCTGGGGGGCAAATGCCTCCTGAGGGCCAGCTACCTCCTGGCGTACAAATGCCAGGGGACATGCCAATGGACATGCCAATGGACATGGGCATGGACAGCATGGGAGAGATGCCAATGGGTGACGGAATGCCAATGGACGACGGGTCGCCCATCGCAGGCATCCCCGCAGAACTCGTCAACCGTCTCAACATTGAACCATCCCCCGTGCTGCAGATGTGAGCGCCAACCCCTCAATGGGGGACAAACTTTACTTATAGGTGAGAACAATCTACGAAAAGGAACTCTCACCATAATGTCAAATGAAAACGTTGGCGGTTTTTCCGCCTCGCAGGACGGCAGCGAATCAATTTCGATTGATGAGGCAGCCGTCGAACAACCCGATTTCGAAGCACCCGTAGAAGATGGACAAGCGGAGATTGAGGGCGCAGTAGAAGAACCTGTTGCATTCAATGTTGACGAATACGGTAGCCAAATGGCGACCGTAAGCGTCAATGGCGAAGAACAGCAGGTTTCTGTCAAGGAGGCTCTTGCGGGATATCAGCGCCAACAGGCGTTCACGCAGGGGATGCAAGAAGTTTCGGGCGCTCGCGCTCTCCAGCAGGCGTTGGAGAATCCCGCGACAAGAAACGAAGCGTTGCAGCTCATTAACAACCGATACGGCCAAGCCGCCGCACAAGGGGTCGCAGAGGCATCTGCGTACTCGGAGTCCGACGAGCGTTATGACCAACACCCCATGGAACGGCAGTTGCAGGAGTTGAGGGAGTGGCGTGCAGGTATCGAATTGGATGAGACCGTTGACCGTCTGCAAGCGAAGTATGGAGACGCATTTAACGCCAGCGAAGTTTTTGAGGAAGCGATTAGTCGCGGAGTCGATTCTGCTGCTGGGTTGGAGCAAGTGTTCCAGACCATGAAGTTTGAGCAAGTGTTTGCTCAGCAGTCGGCTGCACAGCAGGCGACGGCTGCGCAGGCTGCCGAGGTTGCGAGCCGTCAGGCTGGCGCTCAGGCGGCTGCACAAGTGATTTCTTCAGGGAATGGGATTGGTGCAGGGTCTACCGCTTCTTCCCCAATCAAATATTCGACGTTCGAAGAGGCAGCGGAGGCTGCTTGGGCGTCGGATAGTCCCTTCTAACCTTTTGAGAGGTGTGATTTATTATGGCTACGGCCGCTGACGCACATGCGTCCTATCTGAATGTAACACTAGACAACTACCGTGGACAGCTCGTTGACAACGTGTTCAACAAGCATGTTCTGTCGTGGCTTCTCATGGAGAAGAACCGCACACGCATGCTGTCTGGTGGCGAGCAAATCGTTGAGCACCTCCTGGTTGCTGACAACGACGACACTGGCAACCTGGCCGAGTGGGCACAGTTCCCCATCACCCCGCAGGGTGGCATTGAAGTCGCAAAGTTTGATTGGAAGCAGATCATTACTTCCATCGCGATTTCAGGCATGGAAGAACTGAAAAACAATGGTAAGGAAGCGATTCTTAACCTCCTGAAGGCGCGTGTGAAGCAGTCGGAAACCAGCTTGCAGAAGCTTGTCAACGACCAGCTTCTCGGTGTTCAGGCTGGCGGCTGGACTTCAATCTATGACATCATTGACGATGTTGCCGTTTGCGGCGAGATTGATCCCGCCAACGAGCCGCTTTGGAAGTCACAGGTTCACGACGCAACGGGTGAAACCGCTGACTTCGCTACCCTGCAGGCTATCCTTACAAATTTGTACAACTCGGCTAGTGACGGCAACGATGTTGTTACCGCACTGCTCGGTGACCAGGCGACCTTCGAAATGTATGAGCTTGGCTTGACGCCAAACATGCGTTTCCAAATGAAGGACAAGACTGGCAGCATCGGGTTCACTAACCTTCTGTTCAAGGGCGTCCCGTTCTACTGGGACAAGGCCGCTCAAGCAGGTTCGGTTATCGGCATCAACGCTGACACGCTGACTCTGGTGGGCCACAAGGACCGCTGGTTTAAGCAGTCCAAGTTCACTGACAGCCCAATCGACTCGGCTCACGCCACGTCGGGTGCGGCAACGTTCACTGATGCCCGTTACGCGGTCATCACAGCGGTCGGTAACGTGACGGTCAACGACCGTCGCAAAAACTTCAAACTCACTGGTTTCGGTGCAACAACGCCGTGACCTGTAGGTTCGATTAAAAACGGAAGGGGGGGCGTCGCTTCGGCGGCGTCCCTCTTTTTGCGTTCATGGGGGGACAAAAGGGGCTATAAGCGTATGAGTAAACTTGACTTCGAAATAGAGCTAGTTAACGGCGGGCCCGACGCTGAACTGACGTTCGGTCTTCAACATTCGGAACATTCCCAGTCATACTCTTCCGCGCCCTACCACAATCCGCGGACAAACCGTTGCTCAGGTAAAGCAAACACTTGCATGGCGTGGTCAACAAAAAGCAGTCGCAACACGGCAACGCCGTTGTGTGTCGGCTGCGGGCGGAGCGAGAACGAATGAACGTAGAAGAACTCAGAACAGCAGTCCGCGCACAACTCGACCTAGACAAAGAAGATTTGGGAGACGCGCTCCTAGACCAATATTTGCTGGAAGCATTCCAACAAACCACAGCCAACGAGCTTCGCTGGCCGTGGCTTGAAACATCGTGGGTTGTGAACGCCACGTCGGACGGTTCCCCTGCACCGTTACCTGACGATATTGGTGCAGTTGCTTCCGTGGTGTCCAGCGAGGGTGAAGCGTTGGAACATGTTTCGCATGAGGATGCGGAAAACTATTTTGCTGACAGCATCGGCGGCGACCCGTCTTCGGCGGGTTCGCCTTCGATGTATTCAATGTGGGGTACGGGACTACATTTGTGGCCTGGATCGAAACCTGATTTGGCGTTCACAATCCGTGGCTGGCGCATGTTGCGTGAGGACTGGTATGGCTTGTCTGCTGGTGTTCCTGATTGTGATTCAAGGTTGCATTCGGCGTTGATTCATTACGCGATTTCTCGGGCTTATGCGGGCCAGGAAGATGATGTGTTGTCGGGCATGTATTTGTCTACTTGGCGTGCGATGACTGCTGTGACGATGACTTCGATTATGCGTGCCCGTTATCAGGGCCGCATAACGATGGGTCGGGGTGTTGTGGGTCATTATGGCCGTCGTCGTGTGGTTACGGACTTTCTGTAATGGCTAATGCTTTACGTCAGTTGAAGCTTGACGATTTTTCGGGCGGCCTGAATTTGCATCGGTCCCAGTTTACGCTGGGTCCGACGGAGTCGCCTGCAATGTTGAATGTGGAGTTTTCGTCTGGCGGTATTCGTACTCGTCGCGGCTGGGAACGTTGGGGTGGGGCGGTGCCTGCGTCGCCTGCGGCTGGCTGGAATCCTCGGACAGCTTTTTTGCATGAGCGTGCGTCGGGTGCGGATTCGTTGATTATTGCGAACGAGCCTGATGGAAAGCTGTACTGGTCGATGAGTGGCGATTTTGCTGCGTTGAAAGCGAACAGTGTTGATGCTGTTTGTTCGGCGGGTGTTCATGTGGCCGATTATGCTTCTTGGGGCGACACGTTGTTCATTGTCCGTGGCGACGAGGACGTGTTGGCGTGGGATGGGGTGTCTGTTCAGGCCGAAGATTTTTCGGCTGTACCTGATGCTACTAACTGGTCGCCTGACTATTTGGCTCCTGTTTCGACGTCGTCTATGGTGCGAGCCAATTTTGTTGCTTCGCACGGTGGGCGTGTGTGGGTTGCTTCGACGTTTGAGAAGAATGGCGCGTTTTATCCTCACAGGGTGCGTTGGTCGCATCCGAACCAGCCTGGGGCGTGGCGCGAGGACGACTATATTGACATTTTGGTTGGCGGCGGGCCGATTACGGGCATTGTGCCGATGGCTGATCATTTGTTGGTGTTTAAGGCGTCCAGCATTTTTGCGATTTATGGTTATGATGGCGAGTCGCAGCAGTTGGTTAATGTTTCGTGGACGAAGGGTGCGCGTAATCGTCAGTTGATTGCGAGGTCGGAGTCGGCGTGTTATTTCATGTCGTTTTCTGATGGCGTGTATTCGATTACTGATTCGCAGAGGCCGCAAGAAATTTCTGTTTCTTTGCGGCCGTTGGTGTCGTCGGAGCGGTTTAATAAGGTTGCTGGCGATAACCAGTGGTTGGGCTGGTTGGGTAAACGTTTGTGGTGGGCTGTCCCGTTTTCTTGGGATGCGAAGGTGGATGACGCTTCTGCCGTTTTTGTGTTTGATCCCGAAATTTCGGGTGGTTCTTGGACGATGTTTGAGGCTGCGGATGGGGCTGGCGGTTTGGGTCCGTTTGCGCAGGGCGCTTATTCGCAGTCAAGTATTGACATGTTTGGTTGTTTGCGTTCACAGCCTGGTGTTGTGCGGGTGGAGGCGACGGAGGAGGCGAAGGACCAGTTTGACGGGGTTTTGGTTCCGTTTGAGACGATGTTTACGACTCGTTGGGTGGATGCGGGTTATACGGATTTGACGAAGCGGTGGAAGCGTCCGACGTTTGTTGCTGGTGGCGCGTCGGTTGGTTACAGGTTTAAGGTTGGTGTCCGCCGCGATTTTGAGAATCCGATTGTCCGCAATTTTGAGGTTGTTGTCGATTCGAAGGGTGTTGGTGCCCGTTATGGGTCGGGTGCTGTTTATGGTGGCGGGCATATTTATTCGTCGACGTTGGGGTATGGCGGCGGGTTGAAGAAGGGGTCGTCTTTGGGGACGATGGCTGCAACCCAGTTGAAAATTGAGGGGCAGCTTGGGGTTGCTTGGAGTTTGAGTTCTATTGTGTTTAAGTACCGTAGCCGTCGCTTGACGTAGTTTGTAAAGGATTTTATTGTGGGTAAGTTGACTGTTCCAAATGATATTGTTGATGGCACGTTGATTGAGGCGGGTGAGCATCAACAGAATTATAAGCAGATTGAGTCGTTTGTTAATGGCGAATTGATTCATGCTGATGGTTCTGTTGCTATGGATTCTGGGTCCGAGTTGTTGTTGGGTAAAGCTGCGTCTGTTCCGTTGGGTGCGGTGACGAAAGCGCAGTTGGATAATGCTGTTTTTGGTGATGTTGCTGGCGGCGGGTATTTGCCGTTGGCTGGCGGCACGTTAACGGGCGACCTGACGGTCAACGGGCAGACCTTGGTTCATAAAGGGTCTGGCGCTGCGCCAGGCTTGGCGTTCAGCACGGGCGATTCACAGCAGTCAACAGGCATGTTTTATCACGCCGATTACCTCGGTCTGGTGCGTGATGGCGCAACAAAGGTGCTGGTTTACCCCGACAACGTTCGTGTCATGGACGCCGACCTACAGGTTGACGGTCTAATCGACGGCAAACTTGGACTTGTCCCTGCTGACTTTTGGAACGAAGACAGCGGCACCGTTTTTACTAAATATGGCATGGTTGGCGGCTCGCAGGGGTCTTACAACGTAGCGATGACGGCTAACGGCTACCGTAACACCAGCAACAAGTGGACCTCACTGGCGCGGGCTGGTAACGTTGGGGCGGCACAAATAGCTTTGTCTCCTACTGGGACTTTTATGGTGTCCACCGCAGGGAATTTTCCGACTGGCTCTGCTGCCGCGCCGCCTGCACGGTTGTCGGTAGATGACGTTAAAACGAAAGTTTTCGGGAACTTGGAGGTTGTCGGGCAGGTCACTACGGGAGCGGGCAAAGCGGTCCACTTTGGCGGCAACTGGGCTGGTGCGTCCATTGTTAGCAGCGCATCCAGCGGGCGAGAATACATGACCTTCGGTGATCAAGCTGGTGGCGGGTCAGGGTCAAGGTTCTACGGTGGCGGTGATTCTTCGTACCCAGGAAATGCGTACATTTACGGCGGTGGAGAGATTGCGGCAAGGTTTGATAAAGATCAGAACACGAAGCTTTACGCCGCTCTAACTGTCGACGGGCAGATCCAAGCCCACAACGGGTCGTCTGACACGCCAGGGTTTCAGTTCGCTAGTTCGGCCACTTCGGGAATGTACTACAACTCGGCATATCTCGGGATGACTTTCAAGGGCGTTTGGAAATTGTTGTGCTACGAGTCTTACGTCCGCACAGGCGTCAAGATCAACAACGTTGACGGCACCAAAGCAGCCCCAGCCTACAGCTTCCAGTCCGACCCTAAAAGCGGGATGTATTCGGTCCCTGCGGGCGGCTTTGACAGCACCAAAATTGTTGGTATTGCAGCGAATGGTAAGGAAGTCGCAAACTTTGGTGACAAGGGCGTGTCGTTCCCCACTGTTCTTGATTCCGACTGGACAGATGCACGACCGAACATTCACATGAACGAGTTTGGTCAACTTCAAGTATCCAACAACTGGCAATGCGAATGCGATAAAAGCCTGACCGTTGTAGAAAAACTTTCTGAGACTGTCGACGAACTCACTGCGAAGGTCGCAGCGCTGGTGGCCCGTGTTGATGCTTCCGAAAGCATCAAATAAGGGACAAAAAGGACAATAGGTAATGGCTATAGATCAATCTCGGTACACCAAAGCGCGAGGGCAGGTGAATTCTGATCACCTGTCGAAGCAGGCTGCTAACGAACGTGGACGTTTCCTCTCACAGAAACGTGGCGCTCGTCAACGGTCTGACGCTACACGCGGTTTTGGCCGCGAACAGTCTGGTTTCATGCAGAACGCTGCAAGTCGCGGTTTGACTGGCGGCGGGGTCCGTTCGGGCGCGTTTCAGTCGGCGTTGAAACGTCGTGTCGGGGATCATACGCGTTATATGGGGCGTATGGCGGACGATTTCGGTACGGAGCAACGCGAGTTTGATTTTGCGTCTGCGAACATTGATCGTCAACGCGAGCAGGCTTTGTTGGCAATTGAGGAACGTAAACAGAACGAGATTGCAATGCAGGCTTTGATGTTGAAGGCGTACGCGCCTATCTACAAGTAGGGATTTGTTATGGTAAGCATGAATCAAGGTAACCATCGTTACACGCCGCCAGCGGCACCGTCGAAGCCGAAGAACGAAACCTATTTGGAAAGAAAAGCACGCTTGGAGCGCGAAGCGAGGGCGAAGGAAGCTCGGGACGCCCAGAACCGCACACCTAGTGGTATCACGGCGGCACCGAAGCCGCCGACTCCAGTCCGTCCGACGGGTCCGACTGGGGTTGTTCCGTCGTCGGGTGGTGTTGTGCCCACACCGCCTGCGAAAGCCCCTGATGTTGGCCCTTTGCTGCCGTTGATGCCGAAGCCGCAGAGGCCTGCGGCTTCGGACATGCCTGGGTTTAATCACGGGCAGGGCGAGAACGGTGGCAACGGCGCCAATGTTGCCGCCGCTATGCCTGCGATTATTGCGGAAACTCAGGCGATCAAGGACGCTTTGAATGGCGTCGGAGACGACGACAACAACAACAACAACAACAACAACAACGGCGGCGGCGGCGGTGGCGGCGGCGGTGGTGCTGGTGGCGGTGGCGGCGGCGGTTTGAGTGTTGAAGAAAAAGAAGTCCTCAAACTTCAAGCCGCAATGCTCCAACAGTTACTCAACTCCGACAGGTTCGACCCCCGAGACATCACCCAAGAACTCGCCGACATCGACGGTGCTGTGACCGCCGACCAGGCGTCAGCGACTGCGGCTGAGGGACGTTTGGACACTTTCATTAACGGAATGGGTAACCCTTACGGGGACATGTCGTTGACCGAAAGTCAACTACTGTCCCCAGACTATGAACGGGTGTTGACTGCTAATGGTGCGGGATCTGGCTCGTACAAGGCCGAGGTTGAGTTGGCGAACACACTCGCGGGGTTGGGTAACGATTCGGATGAACGTTTCCGTACACGGATGGCGGCGTTGGCTGCGAGCGAGCAGGGTTACAACAAGTTGGCGAATAAGCAGCACGGCGATTTTTCCCGTTCGGAGTTGGCGGCTTCTGGTAGTGCTTTGGCGGCAAGGTTGCGGGAGAAGAAACGCGTGGAAGATAAGGCCACTGCGGCTGAGGAGCAGCAGGTCATTATGGCGTTGATTAATGCTTTGGCTGGCGCTGGTGAAACTGTTGATATTTCGGAATTTCTTTGAGGGGTTGAGTCATGAGTGGTAATGGCGATATTACGGGCGACGAGTTTATTCGTGATTGGTTTGCGCAAAGCCAGGGTTTAGATATTGGCAGTGTTGATCGTTCAACGTTTTTAAATTTGAAGGATTTTGAGAAGATGTTGACTGGGCCTGTTGCCCAGTCGCGTCCTGGTTCTTTTGATCCTGCAGCGTTCCAGCCGATTGTTACTGGCTATGACGAGGTGGTGTTGCCTCAGCGTTCTTTGTTTAATCAGGTAATGATGTCGGATGGGAGTCCTGAGCGGCACATTGCGTTGATGTTGGAGGGCAGTGTGCTGCCTGATGGGACGTTTTTGCCGCCAATGACACCGATGGCGTTGGAGCGACAGCTTCTTGAGGAAGAGAGGTCCGCCCTTGAGCTGGCGAACGAAGCGGGTGGTCGTGACAAAGAGTTGGACGAAGCCCAGGAGGCTAAGACTGTTGCCAATGTCGGCAAAATGGTCAGTTTTGCTGAGCGTCTGTATTCAGAAAAAATGGATTACGACAAGGCTGCGGGCCAGTTGTCGCCTGATGCGGCGCAGTATGCTGCGGCGAATCCTGGTGTCGGGATTTACCGTCAGCCGATAACGGAAGAGTCGCCTGCCGCAAAGTTTTACACTGAGCGTGGTTTGCCGACCCCTGATCAGGAGTGGACGATAGACGATGTGTCTCCTGGTTACAGTGAACGTCAGGCTGGCCGTGACAGGTTCAGTGAGGCGTTTCGGGGGTTTCAGGCTGAGATGCGTGAAAGTAATGCTGCGGAGAGGGCGAGTCGGGCTGCGGAGAGGGCGCGTCGGGCTGCTTTAGATAAGCGGTTGCGTGAGCAGTCGTGGGAAACTTATAAGGCTTCGCAGGCTCCTGGGACTCCTGAGGCGACTACTGGGGGGCTTCGGAAACCCCACGGCGGCGGGGCAGGCGCGTGGGGGCAGGAGGGTGAGTTCCTTGGCAGTGTCGGTCCTGCTATCGCTGGCATGTTTAGCGGCGGTGACGGCACTTATGCGCCGCCACCCGATCACGGTGATGGTGCTGGCATGATTGGTCAGCGGGGCGAGTTGTTTGGCAGTGTTAACCCGATGAACTGGTCGATGTTTGGCGGGGACGGCAGCGCGCCGAAGGGGCGGGCTGTTAAGGCCGTACCGTCTAGTTCGGGCCTGTGGCGTCAAGCGCAAGCAAACCATGACGCCAAAAAAGATGGTGGACGGCCTACTGCTTGGAGTATTGCTGGCAACGAGGCTGCTGACGAGCGTCGTGCCGCTTTCGAAAAACTGCTCGAAATCAGAAACGCCGACTATTTCGCGCAGGGTGCGGAGCTGACAAGGGCGAACGGGGAACTGCAGCAACGGAACCGTCAAGGGTTGACGCCGTTGACGTATGCGATGCAACAGGCGACGTCCAGCGGCAGCCGCAACAGCGGCGGCGGTGGCGGTGGCGGGGCCGCTGCGGACATTGTGGCTGCCTGGAACGCTAAGGGAGCGGCATCGAAAGCAAACCGTTCGGGGCTGGCAAGGCAGGCTAGTGGCGGAGGGATGTCACCGATTGTCGCTGCGCTGCTGGCCCGATCTGGACGCTGATGCTTGATTTGTGGGGTAACGGCCCGCAGGCCGATTTTACGAGGGACAGCCAGCCGTCTTTGGCGAACCCGATGCCGCGCCGTAGTGTCGCACGGTTCGATCTGGAAGGGGCGTTGCGGAAACAGCAGGCGAACACCAGCTACAATGCGGCTGTTGCGCGCCGACAGGAACGGGTGGCGGGCAATCATCCTTTGATAGAAGGGTTTTTTGAACGGCACGGTTTCCGAGAAGCGCCTGCCCAGAAGTCTTCTTCGATGTGGGATGGCAATCTGTTTAGCGACATCAAAAATGCTGGTCGGTGGACGTTGGGGAACACGATTGGCAAGCCGTTGCAGGGGGCGATGAAGGCCATTGATTTTGCGGGCAATGCGATGCTGTTGGGTGCTGAGGAACTGTCGGAAGGTTTGGGTGGGCTTGTCTTCGACAAGTCCGACTTTGATTCGCAGTTGAACGAAGATGGGACACTCAACGAGTTTGGCAAGCAAAGCAACTGGTCAAAACTAAACGACCCTGATTACGGGTTTGGGAAACTGCTCGGTGACGTTACTGACAACAAGTGGGTGAACCGCGGTATCGGGTTTTTCGGTGACGTCGGTTTTGACCCCACAACATATTTGCTTCCTGGCGCTGGCAAGTTCGCTGGTCTGAATGGTCGTGTTGCTGCAGCGAACACGTTGGATGCTGCAAACAAGGCTGCGGTCAAAGCAGGGCTTGCCCCGAAGTTTACGAAAGAAGGGATGGAAGCCGTCGGCAAATACGGTGTATCGCACGCCGACGACGCAATGCGCGCCCAACTCAACATGGGGCAGCGCGGCCTCCGTTTCGGCCTCAGCCATGCAAACTCGGTGAGAATCCCTGGCACTGGCGCGTTCGCCGACAAAACAGGTCGGGGACTGAGCGCCGCCCGAGCCAAAATCATGTCGTCGCCTGCTGGTACGGGCATCGCAAAAATGCGTGTCAACAAAGACATGGTGCGACCGCTCGCTGTACTGCAAGGCCGTGCAGCGGGCGATGCGTCAGTCGCGTTGGCCGACTTGGCGTCGATCAACACTCGCCGTCTCGGCACAGGCATGGTGCATCAAGTCATGCACGACGCAAAGTTTGCGAAAAGTTTGCGTTCACAGAAAGCCGATGGGCGAAAGGCGTTAACTCATCTGGTTGAGGCGGGAGGGGATTTTGATCCCAGTTCGCTGGCTGGGCAAGCAAAACTTAAGTTCGCGAAGCTCGCTGAGCTGGCTGATGAGGCGGGTTCGACGGGGCAGGAAACGATTGCGAACTATGTGAAGCATGTGACGACGCATGGGGGACGTAAGGCTTTGAACGATGGTGCGGTCACTTTGGCTGACGGCGCAAAATTCAAGGTCAATATGGCGCAGTCGAAGGGGCAGGCTTATGCCCGCAACTTTAAGAAGGACACCGACTATTTTGTCACTCCTGTCGATGGTGGTGCGCCACAGAAAGTCAGGTTGGAAAAGGGGACGATTGAGGAAATCAACAATGTGATTGGTGGCGCTTTGGGCGGCAAGTCTGGCAAGGCAGTGAAAGTGTTGGAAGACGATTTTGCTCTCATTTGGGAACGTGCGGTCGCGGACGCTGCTGACGACATTGGGGTCGCCACAGCGTTACAAAAGTTGCAGCGCACACACCCCGAGTATGTGAAAGATTTCCGTGAAATCATGGGCACCGCTCCTGTGACCGCCGACAGCATTTTAGCCATGGACAAGATTAATCCTGCGTCGGCGTCTGCGGCGCAAAGAAAACTGGCTGAGGCGAAGGCCGCACGTCGGTCGAAAGTTGTTGGTGACGCTCAGAGCGCTGTTGAGAATCGTGGCGCTGTTGTTGACGCGTCGTGGAGCGACAAGACAACAAAACAGTTCAACAAGCATGCGAAGAGCGGCAAGCTTGGCCCCGAAATCAAACAGATGGTGGACGAAGAGTTTGAGCTGATTTCAACACAAATTCGTGCCAGGGGCGACGAAGTTGTGATGGAGAAAGAGTTGGCCCGCTCGTTCGAACGGGTCGCTGAGGTGTCGCAAAAAAGCTGGTTTTGGGAGGTGTACGACGAGTACACACGTTTCTTTAAAACGTATGCGACAATGTCTCCTGGCTTTCATGCCCGCAACGGCATGTCAGCCATGTTCATGAACGCTTCGGATGGTGTTGGTGCCGCCGACCATGTTGAGGCGATGAAGCTGATGAGGCGTTGGACGCGTGAGGGTGACGCCATGTTTGATGATCCTGGTCTGCCGTCTTATGTGCGGGGCGCTTTTGAGGCCGCTTGGGGTTCAGGGATGCGCGGTAACGTGTCGGCCACGGAGGTTGGGATCGGGCAGACTGGTGCTTGGCGGGACAGTCTGGAAAAGTACGGTCGGGTTGGCGATGCGGCTGCGAGAGGGATTTCGCGGGCTGGTGATAACACGTTCAGTCGGGCGTCTGCGTCTGCTGGCACGTTCGCGGTTGAAGGCCCGATGCGTTTGGCAGTGTCTTTAAACACTTTCAAACGCTCTGGGAAAACGGGGGCTTTGTGGAACGAAGCGTTGGTTGATGAAGCGTTGGCTCGTATCACCCGTCTTCATTTCGATTATTCACAGTTGTCGTCGGCTGACGAGGTGATGAAACGTCTGATTCCGTTTTGGACGTTTATGTCCCGCAACCTTCCGTTGCAGGTCCAGCAACAGTTTTTGAAACCGCGCGCTTACGCCAGGTACAACCATTTGCGCAAAAACTTTAACATGGGTGAAGACGGCGATGTTGTCCCTCAGCAGTGGGACGACATGGGTGCGTTTAAGGTGGGTGACGGGTTGCCGTTGGGTTTGTCTGACAACCCGATTTACGCTGCCCCCGATTTGCCGTTCACTCGTCTTGAAGAATCTGTGGAGTCGTTCACAAACCCGTCAAAGTTTTTGGCGAACTTCAACCCGATGGCTCGTGTTGCTGCGGAACTGACAGCGAACCGCAAGTTTTATTCGGGCAACGAATTTTATCCTGACGAAAACAAATGGTTGTATGCGATGTCGGCGTTGATTCCGCCTGTCGCACGAGTTGATTCGTTGTCGGGCGGTTTTGTGACAGGTGCTGCTGGCAGTGATCCGTCGTGGAAGAAAGAAAGCCAGCTTGGCGCGTGGGCGAGTTTCTTGGGTGCGCCCATTAAGGAACTCACTCCTGCCCGTTACGACGCCGAGCTGAGACGGATGGCACGGGAAGGTGAATGATCGTGGGGTTTGAAGGCGAAATTTTGGCTGGGGCTGCAGCGTTGCTGGCTGCCGTTCTGTCGTTTAAGGGGATCAAGGTGCGGATTGAACATTCGGTGGACCGCAGCGATAAGGGGGACAAAAAGGCTTAAAGGTATGAAAGCATTTTTGTCTCGCCTGTTTGGCCGCAATAAAGAAGATTTTAGCCGTTTCGCTGACGTCAACGAACATTTCGCTGACGGCGACCCTGTTGTTGACTGGGATCGTGTGGACGAGGTTGCTGCTGTGTTCGCCAGCATGGAACCTTTTGAGGCGTTGAAAACCATTTATGGCGACAAGCTGAAAGTGCCTGCATAATGGGCGCTGTCTGGTTGTTGAATATGGCCGACTGGCTGCGCGAAGGCGGAATGAACGTTGTTGAGGAGCCAGGTTGGCAGACTCGTTCACGTTCGTCAGGCGGTTACGATGCAGTTTGGGGTATTGGTGTCCATCACACTGCTTCGAACACGTCACCGAAAAACGACATCAACTACATGTTGTACAACGCTTCGGCCAAGCCGATAGGTGCCTTGTATCTCGCACGCGACGGTCAAGTGACCGTCTGCGCTGCTGGAGCTACGAACACGCAGGGTAAGGGTGGCCCGTACAAGACTTCTAAGGGCACGATCCCGCAGGATGCGGGCAACAGGTACATGCTGTCTATTGAGGCCGCTAATGCGGGTACTGGCGAGCATTGGCCTGTG
>Ga0233438_10003136_pt1 | contig 15514 bp, 8 predicted proteins | sample SI_123_September_FD_182720 | JGI IMG/M metagenome (GOLD analysis project Ga0233438, IMG submission 182720) | Seawater microbial communities from Saanich Inlet, British Columbia, Canada - SI_123_September2016_10_MG | ecosystem: Environmental > Aquatic > Marine > Inlet | place: Canada: British...
ATATTGATCGGCACCACACTCTTAGGGTCTGCGCCTGCGACTACCGCTAGTCTTTCTGCTTCGACGGTCAGCGCTTTAAGCGCCTCATCACGTGTTTGAGCACCCACAACGAAAAGGCCTTCAGCCTCACCACTGACCTGCGCGATCGAAGCACCAATAGCATTGGCCACGTCGGCATTGATCGGTCTTATAACGGGACACCCGGCGAGTTTTTCCCCTGGAATCAATGGCGCACCACCGCCCACTAAAATAACAGGAAGTGTTGCTCCACCGGGCTTCATAAGATCCACTGCAGCGCTGAGACGCTCAACGACCAAAGCATCGACTCTGTCACACACCTCTGGGGGTACGAGGTCGTTAATCGTTGCACGAGCAATCTTCATGCGCCCCTGAGACACTGCAACATCGGTTAATGTCAAAACATCACCACCGAAGCAGAGGGCCTTATTCTTGAGCTCACGCGCCACTGACTGAGGGCCACACTGATCACCGTCGCGTCCAATGAGGCTACCGCCTCCAAGGCCCATCGCAAGGACGTCAGGCATTCTGAAATTCGTGCGAACTCCACCGACGTCGATCACCAAGTTAGACTGGCGAGGAAACCCATTTTTAAGGACACCAATATCCGAAGTTGTTCCACCCACGTCAATGACGATCGCATCGGACAAATCTGTGAGCGCCCAAGCACCACGAATAGAGTTTGTAGGACCCGACGCAAAGGTCAGGGCGGGAAACGCACTCACCTTATCAAGATCGATCAGGGTACCGTCGTTCTGACTGACGTAAACAGGACACACAAGACCTAAATGCTGACTCGATCGGACGAGTGCAGTAACAACCCGCTGCGCAAAGTTTAATAACGATGCGTTTAGAATCGCTGCATTCTCACGCTCGATGAGGCCCAGACCGCCCATATAATGTGAGGTACAGACATGCACCTGGGGTAATGCAGCAGAAAAGCGAGCCGCGAGTGCGTCTTCATAGTCTTGCTGCATGGGCGAAAATGCCGCTGATATCACCAGACTTTCCGGTGCTGATCCTCTCAATGCCTCGATGACCTGCTCTATCTCCCTCTCGTCAAGGTCAGCCAGTGTGCGCCCGTCGTAGAGGTGTCCGCCGTGAATAACATAGTTCCCACCATCGGTCGCACTGGCGAGGTCAGCCGGCCAATCGGCACGCGGTTTCAAACCACGACCGGCAGGAAGACAAGCCCGCACCACCGCGACGCGTGAGAGATGTTTACGCTCTATAACGGCGTTCGTAAACTGGGTCGTGCCAATCGTGAGCAGCGACACCACCTTGGGGTCCTGGTCTTTTAACACCGCTGACAGCGCGGTCTCAATGCCTGATGCGACGTCTTCGCTGGTCGTCGTTTTCGTCCTGGCGACAACTGCATTACCGTCCATGAGTACCGCGTCAGTATGGGTCCCGCCCACATCTAAACCAATTCGCATGCTAGGGCCTCACCTTCCAGACGCGTGTTACGAGCGCATAAATAAGGCCTGAAGCGATTGCGGAATCCAAAGCAGCGACGCTGGTAATACTCGCAATAAGCCCTTCGGCTCCGGCCAGTGCAATCGCCGCACCGGCAAGCCAGGCCACTAGCGCCGGTCGGTTGATGGGTTGATCATCTTCTACCTGTGTCACCCGATAGACGCTAGGCCTGATCAGGAAGTGGTCAATAATAATAACGCCGGCAACCGGTATGAAGACCACTGACAGGTAAAAGAGAAAAGTGACGAAACTATCCAAGATATTAAGCAACCCAGCCGAGACACCAATCACACCCAACACAACGGTGACCTGACGCGCATTGAGGGACGGAAACGAGGCAGTGACGCCCAAAACAGCGCTATAGAGGTTTAGGGTATTCAGTACCCATGATCCGGCGATAATAATAATAAACGCGCCTACCCCCAACCCAAGCGTGAGCATAATACTGATGATGTCTTGCGTGCCTAGCGCCAAAGCGGCCGCAGCTGCAACCCACATAACGAAGGGCTGGGCAATCAGGTAACTCGATGTTCCCGTGATAACTGCGCCCTGCCATGATCGGAGAAATCGGGTAATGTCGGGCATGATAATGGCCCCAATAACGATGGAGCCGACAATGGCAGAAATGCCATCACCCAGACTCATTCCCCCCGGAACGATGTGCGCGATCGGCTCCGAGTGCCCCATAGCGGCGAAGAGTAATGCCACAGCGACAAAAACGAGCACTGGGATCATCAGTGTCGACACAAGATTAATGGCCCGAAAACCAATGATGGTCGTTGCGGTAATCAACACACTGGCCCCAACGGTCACACCCAACTCGCGCGGCACCACATTAAAGAAATCCTCAGACAAACCTGCGATGGCCAGACCAAAGAGATTCAGGTTGATACCAAACCAACCCAGAAGCGAGACCGAAAACGCTAGATTGACCAGTCGCGCGCCCGTATCACCAAACGCGAGTCGCACAAGCAGGTACGAGTTAAAACCCGTACGAGCGCCAATTGAACCCATTAAGGATCCCACTAAAAAAATGATGAAAGACCCGCCTAAAATGGCTGGGAGTGTGAGCGCCTCGCCGACACCACCGCCGACTTCAATACCCGCAATGAAAGTGGGTAAAGAAAATGACACCATAGAGGCGACTGCCGCCACACGAAAAGACGCCACCCGAGCCCCTCGCGGGACGGCATGAGTTGAAAACTCATCGTGCTCAGGTTTTGTGCTCATGGCCTGCCAGACTCCAACATGCGAAAAATTCGCGCAGGACCGTTGTACCACTAAATACGCCCTGTAGTGGTGTGCTCATTATTTTTAATCAAAAAAAAAGCCCACGACGTCAGCCGCGGGCCTTTTTTATGTTCTTTGGGCGTTCAGCTTACATCGAGTAAGAGAATCCGAGAACGAGCGTCCGACCACGAGGACCCACAGGCCATGCGGTCTGAGTTGAATAAGGCACCTCATCATCCACGTTGTTAATGGCAGCAAAGATTGAAAGCTCATCGCTCCACTGATAATTACCGTTAATGTCGGTGATCATGACCGATTCGAAGAACCCGGCGTCACCATAAACCGCCTGGTTCCCGTAAAGTCCCAAGACTTCCTCGATCTCATCAACGCCTTGCTTGCTCTGGTAAACCGTCTGCACGCTCAGAGCGAAGGGGCCACGATCCCAAGAGATATTAAGAGAGCCTGCGACTTTGGGTCGCTGAATTTCCTTGAGCTCTGGATCAATATCGGACTCATCGAGCGGGTTAAAGAACCGGTTGAGGTGAGTCTGACGAGAGGCGACCGCGCGGACACGGAAGTTGTTGTCCCCCATGGCAAACTCGTAAGCGGCAGAAATATCCACACCCTCTGCTTCCAACTTGGCAAAGTTAATTTGCCCCGTTTCTAGGAAGTTCAAGCCACCATCGGCGCGACGGGTGAACGAGTTGCAAAACCCAAGATTCGGGTAGTTCCCTGAGTCGTAGCAGCCTTTCAAAATATCATCCGCGCTAACAGCCGAGATAGCATCGTCAATTGCGACGTCCCAATAATCGACCGACAGCGTCAAGCCATCGATGTTGCTGGGCGTAAGCACGACGCCGAAGGTTTCAGTGTCAGCAACCTCCTCGCTCAAGTTGGGGTTACCCCCTGACACGCCGTTAAAGCGCGCAGTGAGCGGGTTGGTCCAGTCGTAGGCACCATCGGTGAAGATAGTGTCTTGAGAGACACCCGACGCAGAGAGCGCCGCGACACAGTTTGCCTCACGAACCGCGGTGCCGTTGTTCACGTTGGTCGATGCACAAGGGTCCGAGGAAGCTGCGATAAATATGGGCAGCCGAGGGTCAAATAACTCTGAGATATTGGGCGCTCGAACCGCCTCTGAGATCGTCGCTCTAAAGCGAATATCGTCGTCAGGGGCCCAAGTCAAACCAAACTTCCACGTTGTCGCCTGACCCAATGTCGAGTAATCCGCTTGACGAACCGCGCCGTCCACAGTGAGCTCGCGCGCAAGAGGGCGATCAACAAAGATCGGTAAACGCACTTCAGCAAACACGTCGGTCACGTCGTAGTCGCCCTTTGTGTTGAACTGCTGAGTATTGTCAAACGAGGTGTAGGAGTTCAGCCAAGGCGACACGTCACTGACCAGTTGACCAGGCTGGAAAGACGAGGTTGCAGGTAGAACACCCAGCGTTATCGGATCGAGTTTGTTGTCACTTGACTCATCCCGATATTCAACACCCACCGCGTAGCCAAGCGGTCCATCTAAAACGCTATCAAGCACATCAAATGAACCCACTGCCGTCACGTTGACAACGAACTGTTCGATTTCAAGCTCGTCCGTGAGAGACGCTGTCACGAAATCTTGCGCTTCAGCACTGGCCGAATAGGTACCAAACGGGTTTAAGGGCGCACATTGACCGCTCCCTGGAGTGAACGAGTAGTAGGCGTTACTGGCGTAAGCGCCGTCAGCATATCCATTGGAACCTGCGAAGTAATCGATCTCATAAAATGCACTAGGATCGAGATCCGAACGACAAACAGCGTTTCCATTCGCATCGAGAACGGCATCAATCGACGCGTAAAGACGGTCAAGATAAATGGCCGACGTTTGAGATTTCTGATTAAAAATACCCTGATTGACAGAGAACTCGATCGAGTGCCCGTCCGCAGGCTGCCATTCCAATCCTGCAACAAAGCGCGTCGTCTCTCGCGTGTACTTTTCAGGGTTGTTTTCACTAAAGTCCAACGGATCTTGAGTCAGAAGAAGATAACCGACTTGGTCCATGACCGGCTGAAGTTCGGCCGGTAGGAACGCATTATCCGGCAAAATGGCTAACGTGTCGTAGAACGTATCCTGCTCCGTAAACGTCATCGTTTCGGCGCGTACGTACTTTGTTTCCAAGAAGCCGCTAAGCGTATCGCTGAACTCGTAGTTGACGTTAAAGTTCACTACTTGGCGGTCTGTCTTTGGGTACAGTGAGTCACGGTTGAAGCTGACACGCCCGCCGTCACCGCCCGTCCCCCAGAGGCCGTCAATGACGGTACCGTCTTGATTGACACGCACGGTTCCGTCTGACCCTGTAATCCAGCAGCCAGCAAGATAGCCTACTCGACCACCCTCTGATTCCTGACAGTCAGCAATGCCATTATTGTTGAGATCAATATACGTATCACCGCGCCCACCAAAGCCGGGGGCAACGGAGCCCTCTTGTGAGGTTAGCCAGAACCGAGGATCCTGAACCACCGCGCGCGCTGGCCCGTTGGGATCGGGGTTGGCCAAAACCTCATCAATGCCATTGTCGCGCGACCAGCTTCGATCGCCAATTGTAATGCCTTGGTCATTCTCAGAACTCAGCGTCAGAACAACATTACCGCGACCGTTATTGAAGTTTTTTCCCCAAGCGACATCGACTACCGACGTTTGCCCAGCACCCGCCTCAGGGCGACCGGCTGATACGTCAATCTGGAAACCTTCAAAATCGTCTTTTAGAATAAAGTTCACAACACCTGTTACAGCGTCCGCACCGTAAACCGCAGACGCGCCACCGGTCGTCACTTGAACGCTTTTTACCAGCGCTCGCGGAATCGTACCGACGTCAACGGCCTGACTGCCGCGGAAACCAGATACGTGTCGTCGCCCATTGACCAGCGTCAGTGATCGATCGCTACCCAAACCCCTGAGGTTGAGGCTGTTTGACCCGGTTGTTGAGTTCTCTGCGGTGAGCGATGACACGAGCGCGGGAATATCCGCCACAATATCAGCGATATTAATTTCACCGGAGTTACGAATATCTTCTTCCGTTACGGATTGGACGGGGACCGAAGAAATAGAGTTAGCATCAACCGGAATTCGCGATCCCGTGACGATGACCTCTTCTAACGCGTCCTGCGCTGAGACAGCGGGGGACGCTGTAGCAACTGCAACCGTCAACGCTGCCAGTGCGAAACCTGGCCCTCTCGACAATGACTTGATCATTTTAGCTTCCTTTAAAGTCTGGTCGCACCAACCCATCTTCTGAGCGCTTGTGCGTTTTCTTTATGTTGACTGACAAACGTGTCTGCAATACCACTTGCACCTTCGAGTATATCGATGTGCACAACGGTGACAAGCCAAAGGCAGACCAAACAAAAAAAACTACTATGTTTCAATAACTTGTAAGAAATAGGCGTTTTCAAAACCCTTGAAAAAGTTCCGTTTTGACACATTTCGCCTGTTTTATGCACTGAATCGGTGCTTCGAGCCCCCCTCAAGGGAGGTCAGCACCGCCTATTTTTGTTCACTCTCCGACAAGGTCTTTAAACACGTAAGCGCATCGGCAGCCTGATCGAACGGCGCGAAGATAGGGTCGTGATAGTAAGCGGCAGCGATATTGGCACTAATCGCCACCTCCGCCAGCGCCTTGGCAACGGCTGTTGTCAGTCGCACGGCATCAAGACTGGAATGAACCTTGAGGGTAATTCGTGCAAATGTGGTACTGCGCGTTGCAATGCCCCACGCATTTTCCTTGCGAAGTACTCGCGTTACACCTTCACTTTTCAATCGCCACTGGCTGAGTGTGTCGCACTAGACTGCGCTGAAAAGGCCACCACAGGCCCGAGTGGCGAAAAGTCAAAGCGCTGGTAGTCGTCAGCGAAGTGTCACTTACTCACAAGAGGAACCGAATGACGCACCGCTAGATGTATGGCATAAATCAAATACGTGCAGATGCAGAAACAACGAAACGAAACGAGGCGTTAGCGATACCCGCCGCGTAAAGAGAACAAAAACAGATCAAAAAAAGAGGCATGTAGATTGATGTCGACAGTCAAAAAGACACTACTTCTCGCAACACCCGTGGTCATCATCTGCGGCTGGTTTGCTTACGACTACCTCATGACGAATATCACGTTTATTCCTTCAAGTGATGAAGAGCGCGCAGCGATTCGTGCTGAAGTGGCGGCCCAAGACGAGACGGCCTTCTACAAACCATCACAAAGCCCTCTGATTGTTCAACCAGTAAACCCCGTTAACAACGTCTACTTTGGGGATCTGCACATTCACTCGAGTCTATCTGCCGACGCCTACCTCTTTGGTAGCCGACGTGATCTTGACGCGACCTACCGATTCGCCAAAGGTGAATCTGCCGCCATTGAAACGGGTGAGATCATCGAAATTACCCGCCCCTTAGACTTTGCAGCAGTCACGGATCACGCCGAGGGCTTTGGGCGAGTCATGGCGTGCCTGGAGCCGGCGACGCCCGAAATCGCAGAAGACTGTGAACTCATCAACAAACCCACACTTCTCTCATTTCTGGCGCTAAGAGCCAATGTTGAAGTCCGGCCATTGGTCGAAAATCTTAGTTACTTCGGCAATGACAAAGCCGTGGAACGGCAGTACCACCTCGATACTTGGGAAGCGATCAAGGCCGCCGCCGAGCGACACAACGAACCCGGTGTGTTTACTGCGTTTGCCGGCTATGAGTACTCCCCTGCCATGGTCGATCGCGGCAAGCATCACCGCAACGTCATCTTTCGCACCAGTGTCACACCTGACTATGCCGTCTCCGCCTACGACGCAGACTCCGAGATTGATCTCTGGAAACAATTGGATGCGACCTGCGGTGAGGGCTGCGAGTTTCTGACCATCCCGCACAACCCCAATAAAAGCTGGGGACTGGCCTTCGCAAGTGAAACCATCGACGGTATTCCCTACACCCGGGAGGATTGGCGCCTGCGAGAGACATTCGAGCCACTGGTTGAGATGTTCCAAATCAAGGGCAATTCAGAGTGTGCACTGGGCTTTGGTGCCACCGATGAGGAATGCGGTTTTGAGCAGTTCTTCCCTGTTTGTGACGAGGGACGGACGACACTGTGCATTCACCCCACCTCAATGGCGCGTGACGGCCTAAAGAAGGGACTAGTACTGCAGGAATCACTCGGATTTAACCCCATGAAGTTCGGTCTCATGGCATCGACCGATACGCACAACTCGAATCCAGGTGACAGTGAAGAGTGGGACTATCGCGGCGCCAACTCCTATATGGGCTCCCCTGCTAAAAACCGGCTTCAAGATGGCATACGAGAACCTAAGGTCGCCAACCCGGGCGGGCTCGCTGCCGTGTGGGCTCGGGAAAATACCCGTGATGCATTATTTGACGCCATGAGCCGTCGAGAGGTCTATGCAACCAGCGGCACGCGCTTATCGCTTCGTCTCTTCGCAGGCGCCGACTTACCCGAGGATCTTGTCAAGACCGGCGATATCAGCGCGGCCTATGCAAGCGGCGTTCCTATGGGTGGCACAATCGACGCTGACGCCGGTGTGCCGCGGCTGTTCGTTTGGGCGACTCAAGACCCTGACCACGCTCCGTTAGCGAAGATCCAAATTATCAAGGGCTGGCTTGAAGACGGTGAGGCGCATGAACGGGTTTTTGATATCGCCTGCGCGGAAGTGAAGGTCGGTGGTAGGTGCCCTAAGACGGCAGCACCCGTCGATCTAAGCGACTGCTCGTGGTCCGATACCTCGGGGCTGCCTGAGTTACGTGCCGATTGGGTAGACCCCGACTACAACCCGTCGCATAACGCATTTTATTACGCGCGCGTCTTGCAGATACCGACTTGCCGCTGGACGACCTACGATAGCCTTCGCCTCGGGAGGGCGCCCCCAGCCGATGTCCCCGCAATAATCACGGAAATGGCTTGGAGCTCACCGGTGTGGGTCACTACTGCGGATTAATCGGTTTGTCTTTGGCTGTATCGAGATCGAGCGTCGCTGGCTTTTTAAACACGAGTTTCTGGGGCTCCTCCTTATCGCCACCACTGGGCTCATCCGTCTCCCATCGCGCACACCGGTCGATAGGGACATCGCCTTGCGGGTTATTGACCGTGTGAACACCACTGTAGTCACCGGATCTCATCGCCGCACGCGGCGCTACCTCCTCACTCAGGCACTTGGGAAAATACGGCGCCGTGTCCAGGCCTAACTCTTTTTCAAGCGCAGCCATTTCACGCTCTTTAACAGTGGCACAGCCCGAGAAGACCAAGACACTTACCAACACTGTGATGCAGGCACGCACAGCAAAAGCCCTCCATTTGTCTTACCGTTATTTTAGTGCCGGCACCCTGTCTTTGAAAGTCCGTTAACCAGCGCGGGAGCAGGCGGTTTTATACCCTCAGGCAGTGTCTGATTTTAGTCTGTGTGTGCGTTTCCAGTTTCGCTCGACTTTAGTGATATTCTGGACGCAACTTCACTGATTTGAGTGTCTTTATCATGCCTGTAACGCTTAGCCTCCCTTTTCGTCCGATCTACTGTTTGAGCTCAATCTTAAGTCTCGCTGCACTTTTCAGTAGCGCCGTTTTGACCGCTGAGGACTTGCCTGTTTTTAGTCCTGAAGATGTATTCGAGATCGAATACGCCAGCGACCCTCGCGTCTCGCCAGATGGATCCCAGGTCGCTTATGTTCGCGTGTCCATGGACATCATGACCGATCGCGCTCAACGCGCAATCTGGGTAGTCGACACAGACGGTACAAACCACCGCCCACTGGTCAGCGGCCAGGGCAACTTCAGCTCGCCACGTTGGTCTCCCTCCGGCGACAGGCTCGCGTACCTGTCGAATACCGAGGGTAAAACGCAACTTTTCGTGGAGTGGCTCGACGCTGGTGAAACTGCGAAGGTGACCACCCTTCCCCAGCCACCACGCGGCATCGTTTGGTCACCAGATGGCGAGCAGATCGCCTTCACTCGCCTCGTGCCTACCGCACCACCGATACTGGCAACCATGCCCGACAAACCCAAGGGCGCGACCTGGGCTGAACCCGCCACTGTCGTGGATAAAATGACCTTCAGAGTCGACGGTGGTGGCTACTTGCCCTCGGGCAGTCAGCAATTATTTATCGTACCCGCCCATGGTGGCACGCCACGTCAAATGACATCGGGCGACTTTCCCATCAGCGGTGCGGTGACTTGGACCCCCGACAGCCAATCGGTCATTTTTTCGAGTAATCGACGCGATGACGCCGAATATCACCCTCGACAAAGCGACTTGTTCGCCGCCGCTTTACTCACGGGACAAATCACCCAGATCACCGACACGGCAGGCACTGAAGGTCGTCCAGTGGTCTCCCCCAATGGCCGGTACTTGGCCTATACCCAGACCACGGACATCCGACAGGGATACAACGGTGCCAAACTCACGATCAGAGATCTTACGACCTCAGAGAGCCGCTCGCTGACCACCGACTTCGATCGATCGGTGTCGGACATACAGTGGTCACAAGACAGTCAAAGTCTCTGGATCAGCTACACCGACTTAGGCATGGTCCGCGTGGCTAAGATTGACCTGAGAGGAAAGCTGCGCCAATCGGATATTGTGGTGGGCGGCACCGCCATAGGGCGTCCCTACACCAGCGGGAGTTTCTCCGTCGGCGGCAAGGGTCGTCTTGCCTATACGCTCGGTCGTGACGATCGACCTGCCGACGTTGCGCTAATGAGACCCGGGAAAACGCCGCTCAAGCTCACAGACCTCAATGGTGACCTTATGGGTCAACGCCAGATGACGCGCGCTGAGCGCATCACATGGCCTTCCTCACACGACGCAATGATGATCGAGGGATGGGTCATGAAACCGCCCGGTTTCGACCCAGCAAAGACCTATCCGATGATTCTCGAGATTCATGGAGGCCCGCACTCAGCCTACGGACCCAACTACTCGACCGAAGCACAGTTATTTGCCGCGGCGGGCTATGTGGTCCTTTACACAAATCCACGCGGGAGCACGAGTTACGGTGAGCAATTTGCCAACGAAATTGATCTCGCCTACCCCGGATTTGACTACGACGACCTAATCTCAGGCGTCGATGCCCTCATCGACCAAGGTTATGTGGATCCCGAGCAATTATTCGTCACAGGCGGTTCAGGCGGTGGCGTATTAACAGCCTGGATTGTGGGCAAAACCGATCGTTTCCGCGCCGCCGTAGTGGCAAAGCCCGTCATCAACTGGGCGAGCTTTGTGCTTACCGCGGACCGCAACTACTTTTTCGCCACAACCTGGTTCGACGCACCACCTTGGGAAGATTACGAGAGCTACTGGACACGCTCGCCGCTCTCGTTAGTCGGTAACGTCTCAACACCCACAATGCTTCTGACGGGAGAGTCAGATTACCGCACACCGATGAGCGAGACCGAGCAGTACTACCAGGCACTTAAGCATCGCGGTATCGACACGCTAATGGTCAGAATTCCGGGTGCGAGCCACAGTATTTACGCGCGTCCTTCAAACCTCATTGCAAAGGTTAATAACATCCTCGCCTGGTTTGACCGTTATCGCGATACGGCTCAGTAACCCCATTGCGAAAGTCGTTACAGATCATTAAACCCGCTAACTAGAGCAATGAAAATAATCGGAGACAAGGCATGAAAGCGCTTTACACCTTCTTGGTATTGACCATATTCACGGTGTCGGCTCAAGCCGCGACTCAGAAAGAAGTCGCAGGCTTTATCGAACGCCTAAAAGCGGGCGACTTAGACGCAAACGTACTGCTTTATCCTACAAGTGATCGTAGAATCGCATTCGCCCATGTCAATGCATGGCTGCCCACACGTCCTTTATTTGCCGCACAAACGCCCTATCCGCTGAACACCAAAATAGACCAGTCACTGGCTGACGTATCCTATCAAGTGGCGGGTGAAACGTTTTCGGTACGAGACTTCCTCGCGCGCGAGCCACTGATGGGAATCGCGGTAGTTGAGGGCGATACCATCCGGCTCGAGCATTACGCCGAAGACCATAATCCGGAGTCTGTTTGGATTTCATTTTCGGTCACAAAATCGTTCACCTCGACACTCATTGGTGCGGCGATAAAAGACGGATTCATCAACAGTATCGAAGACAGGGTAGCGACCTACCTCCCGCGCTTGAAGGGATCAGCCTACGGTGCTGTATCCATTAAGAACATCCTCCAAATGTCATCAGGCGTTGCCTGGAACGAGAACTACACAGACCCGAACTCCGATGTATCAAAAGCGGGGAGCCTTCAAGGCGTAGCGCTCACCGATTACCTCGGTGCACTCCCACAGAACCACGCGCCGGGCACCGTGTTTAACTACAACACCGCTGAAAGCAACCTTTTAGGCGAGGTGCTGCGGGCGGCCATTGGAAACTCGGCCACGGACTACATGAATGCGAAAGTCTGGCAAGGTTTTGGTATGGAGCACGCGGGCAACTGGATGCAATCGGCGCCGTTTGCTGGTGAGACCGGTGGTTGTTGCATCAGCGCGTCCATTCGGGATTACGCACGCCTTGGCATCTTCGTGAAAAAAGGTGCTGTCAATGCGACGGGTGAGTCGTTGGTTCCCGACGGCTGGATGAAAGAAGCCACGTCACCGTCGAAAGGGTATGCGGGTTATGGATACAAGTGGTGGCTAGAAGGTGATGGTGCCTATGCTGCCTCAGGCATCTTCGGACAAGGCATTTACATCGACCCTCAGCGGGATGTGGTCATTTCACTCCACAGCAATGCCCCGGCCGCCGTCGACACCAACTACCATGCGCATGCAGACGCCGTCATCAAAGCGATAGCCGCCTCTTTCGACCGATAATCCAGTGCGGCGTCGCTGAAAAGACGCTAGTTGCCGCCCAAAATAAGTGTGGGCACGCCGTGCGTTTTGTCGCGTACGGTGCACACACGCGTGCCTGGCTTACGTCCCGCTTTGACAGGCGACACATTAAATCCACGCGCACTGAGCAACCCGTGCGTTTCGTCAATGTCGAGTGTTCTCCAGCTCAGGCCGAAGAATCGATCCTGCTCCACTGGCAAAGGCTTGGATAAGGGTTGATACACTTCAACAATGAGGTCCCCGCAACGAAAAAACATCAGACGTGAATCCCAGTCTGGGTTCGTCAAATCAAGACGCATGTCGAGTTGAAGTCGCCCGCTGAGCAATGCAGCCGTGTAATCACCGTCACCGCTGGCAATCACTGCATGATCAAGCCCAGTAATTAGGGATTTTGGGGCTTCGCTCAATACCGTACTGTCCGTAGCGGCTGTCACTGCTAAGCGGATACCGCGAGTGGTGTCGGACGAGAGACTCAAAAATTCGTCGTCTGACTCGGCCTCGATCACCGAAATACCCATGCTCTTGAGTCGTCGCTTTGCAGCCGCCAAGTCGTCGCTCTGAAAAGCCATTTGCTTGAGTCCCTGCCGACCGCCTGTCGTCACCAGCCGCAGACGTATATTGGTCAGTTGAAAACAGGCGCTGTCGTCTCCTCGAAATTGCTCTAAGACCGCAGCCACGCCCGTTAGGGCCTCATAATCGTGCACCGCCGCCGCCAAATCATTCACCTCGACAACAACGGCGTCCAGCCTAGAAATCATTCGTGACATGCGTCAAACCCCACGCGTTAAAAAGTACCTGAGAAGACGTTAAGGATACGCGGGTGTCGAACGAACCCCAAGCGTGGTGTACTAGTCTGAGTCGCTTTGCTCAAAGGGTAGCCGTCCTGACGCGTGCTCCCAGCCGTCTTGAAGTCGGACCCCAATACCAATCAGTCGGACCGGCATCTCACGTCGATCCCAACCTTGTTTCAGGAGCTGCTTATAGTCTGACTGCACAGCGGTAGTGCCTACGCGCTCGACGGTCGTGCTACTGAAATCTGAGAACTTCACTTTTACAAACGCCTTATGAATACTGTCAACAGCATTTGCCGCAGCAATGCGTTCTAAAAGCTGCACGAACAGTGTATCGACGACGGGCTCCCACACCGAGGGGCCGGCCAAATCCTCACTAAACGTGGTCTCAACGCTGATCGACTTGCGGGTGCGACTGGGTTGGACTGGCCGCTCATCGTTACCACGGGCGCGCTCATGAAGCACGACGCCGAACTTTCCAAACCGGCGGATAAGCTCGTGAAGCTCCCAGTCGCGAATGTCGTTGCACGTCTTCAATCCGTAGCGATGCATTTTTTGCGCTGTCACCGCACCGACGCCTGGAATTTTCTGAACCGGAAGCGCCTTTACAAACAAATCCACCTGCTCGGGGGTCACGACGGTCAAGCCGTTGGGCTTTTGCCAGTCCGAGGCTACTTTCGCAATAAACTTATTAACTGAGACACCCGCAGACACTGTAATGTCCAGCTCATCTTCAACCTTGGCACGAATTTCTTTGGCAATTCGCGTTGCAGTCACGTGCGCGCCACTCGACTCGGTTACATCTAAGTAGGCCTCGTCGAGAGAGAGCGGCTCAATCATGTCGGTGTATTCCTCAAAAATCGTACGCATGGCGCGAGACGCGTCTCGATATTTGTTGAACTGTGGCGGGACTACGGTGAGGTGCGGGCACAAGCGCATCGCGTGGGCCGTCGACATGGCAGACCTGACGCCATAACGCCTCGCGTCGTAGTTGGCCGTCGTGAGGACACCCCGTCGATCTGCACTGCCACCAACCGCCATTGGGATACCACGGAGCGCCGGGTCGTCGCGCATTTCAATCGCGGCATAAAAACAGTCAGCGTCAATGTGAATAATCTTTCGCGGCATCGATCGCTATCTCACCGGCGAAACGAACGGACTCGACACAACCGGTCCTAAAACCATGCTCTCAAGGCGGGCTTCGTCACCTTGCCAAGGGCATTTCTGGGTAAAGCGTCAGTCACAACCCACTTGCGAGGCACTTTATACCCCGACATTTTCTCGCGCGAGAATGCGATGAGTGCTGCCTCTTCCGTGGGTGCGTCTAAAACGATAGCCGCGGCAACAATCTCACCCCATTCATCGTCTGGAACACCAATCACGGCAACTTCGATTACGCTGGGGTGTTCGAGCAAGGTGGCTTCAATTTCTAAAGCGGACAACTTATATCCCCCCGACTTAATAATGTCGATCGAGGCGCGCCCGAGGATACGATAGGCACCGTCCTCAAGTACTGCAATATCACCGGTCAAGAACCAGCCTTCAGAAAAAGCGGCTCGCGTGGCCTCGGGATCACCCCAATACTCTCGAAAAACAGTCGGACTTCTTACCGCAAGCTCCCCGGGAGTGGCCGGATCCATCACCTCAGCGCCTGACTCATCGACTCGCTTAACCATAACCCCGGGCAGAGGCTGACCCACATGCCCCGGCCGACGCTCGCCTGTGTATGGATTAGACAGCGCCATACCCAGCTCTGTCATTCCGTAGCGCTCTAAAAATCGCTGTGACGTCAGTGCTTCCCAGGCTTCGAATAAAGAGACGGGGCACGCCGCCGAGCCCGACACCGTTAGCCGCATATTCGCAAAACCCTCTGTAATCCGATCGCACTCGGTATCTGACACTGTCTTCAAGTAGGCAATGAGTTTCACATAAATCGTTGGAACCGCCATGAACACCGAGAATCGGTCTTCAGCGACCGCACGCGATACGCACTCTGGATCAAATCGTGCATAGAGGTGCACAGTCGCACCTCGCCATAGTGCACACAGAAGAATGTTGACGATGCCGTGCACATGATGGAGCGGCAGAAAAAGGGGGATGGCATCATCCTCAAGCCAACCCCAGGCCGCGATGAGCGAGGTCACCAT
>Ga0233438_10003138_pt1 | contig 15509 bp, 12 predicted proteins | sample SI_123_September_FD_182720 | JGI IMG/M metagenome (GOLD analysis project Ga0233438, IMG submission 182720) | Seawater microbial communities from Saanich Inlet, British Columbia, Canada - SI_123_September2016_10_MG | ecosystem: Environmental > Aquatic > Marine > Inlet | place: Canada: British...
TCACCAAGAGACTCTGTAAACAGGCTGCCTGACTCTTCTTGATTTTCTTCGTCCTGTTCTTCTTGTTGCTGTTTTTCTTGTACTGGCTCTTGTACTGGCTGAACTTGCTCTGGTGTTTCCTGTTGATGTTCTTGGGGAACGACAACATTGTCTTGATCTTGACTTTTGTCTTGCACCACATCCGGTGCGGCTACAGTGTCCAGTCTATCGCTGATGCTCGAATGCCCAGAGATATTTGCCTGTGTTTCAGTTGATTCGTCTTTAAAGACAAAGTCGAGAATAATCTCTACTGGTGGAGTGAGCGGCTGCGCCGGTTCTTCGATTTTGCCGTCGTCGAGTCTGTCCAGCAAGGACTTTAGACTATCATCAGGACCAGTGGCTGGCGGTGGAGTCTGTAAAGCATCGGGACTTGCAGCCGAAAGCGATTGCAATTTTGTGAAGGTGCTGGTGTTGCGGCGCTTCATGGCGGCAAGACGATTAGCAGTAGCGCTAGGCTTGATCGCTTGCTGATCATCGTTGATCGGATGGATTGAAGCAGGATCTACAGGGGGGGCTTCGGCTGCTCGAGATTGCGAAGTGGCTTGAAACTTTGGTGCCTCTGCAGCTGGAGGCTGTGGCTCAACGATAGGCTCTGGTGCAGGTTCAAAAACTGGCTGTGGCTCAATGATTGGCTCCGGTGCAGGCTCAAAAACAGGCTCTGGCTCTACAAGTTGAGGAGCCGGCTCTGGTGTCGGCTCAAATACGAGCTCGGGAGCGGGAACTGGGATAGGTTCGGAAGTTGGCTCCGAAGAAAGATCTTGGACTGGCTGCTCAGGAGCCGTAAACATCTCTGGCAACTCTGTCTCGGCTGCGGGGGCAAGATCAGGAGCATCGGCCTGCGAATCGAGAGCGGCTGCAAGCGAAAAACCGCCCAGGTCGCCAGAGTCTTGGACGGGTGGAGTATTGTCGCGGTTGCCAAAGGCAAAAGTCTCTGTCTCTTTTGGAGCTTGGGCTGGCTCTTCCATGCGATCGAGCAGGCCGGCTAGGCCTCCAGAGCCTGTATCGGAGCGGTTTTCGGAAATGCTTTTGGGAGTTTCGCGTATTTGAGGCCGCAGCTCTTGGCCTGGTTCTGTCAGGCTGATTGCCTTTAGATTGGTCATAGTCGAGCGCAAGGAGCGCCCTTCTGCTTGCTGATCTGCATGGGCAGCGGCTTTTTCCCATTTTGCCTGCGTTTCTGGATCGACCTTTGCATGCTTAAGGCGATCGAGTTGAGCTTCGGCTACACGAGTATCGGCAAAGCTGCTCATTTTTTCGGCCTGAAGAATATTTGCAGCCGAAATCAGGCCTAAAATGTTGACAACGCCTAGCTGTACCCCATTGAAATGCAGAAGGGCATTTTGCTGGATGAACACCATTTGATCGGCGGTTGCATTGCCTACTATCGCGAGAGCACCGATAAGTGCAAAGACTGATAATGATCCGCCAACGATCTGCAGTAAGGGGCAGCCTCTAAACTGTGTGAAGGCAAAGAGCAAAGGTACGAGTAACTGCCCGGCAATAATAGGCAGCACCGGAAGATCAAAGTTGGTGCTGGAATTGAAGGGGTTTAACTTGAGGAAACTCAAGCAGAAGGCTCCGATAAATAAAATCAGAAAACCTGCTGCACTTTTGCGAAATCTCAGCCTGTACATGTATTGTGGCCAAATACCTTTCGTGATCGCTGTTAGCTAAGGGCTTTATACCCCGGTCAAAAATAAATTATAAAAGCAGCACCCCCAAGTCTAGCTTAAAAGGCCGAGAAATAGAAAATTTGCCTATGCTCTGAAGGTTGCTTTCAGTTTATCGGACAAATCTTTACGTATTGACTGGATGGAGCTTTCAACCTGATCGTTGGTGAGAGTCTCAGCCGGATTTTGAAAGGTCATTCGATATGTCAAGCTGAGACGGTCGCTCTTAAAGACACTGACCAGATCGGCGGTTTTTAGATGCGGGCCTCCGGCCTTGATGATTACTGCGCAGACTGCTTGATGCTCTGTTTCCTGGTTTTCAAAATCGCAAGTGAGATCTCGCCAAACCTCCGGAGTGTTCGGGATCTCTTTAAACTTGCCTGGCTTTCTTTCCAACTCCAGTTTGGCAAGATCCAATTCAAATACCCAGGCATTGTCACGCAGTCCGACCTGATCTTTATATCTCGGGTGGACTTCGCCGACATAACCCAAAGTTATGTTTTCGTCTAGATGGTCGTAAGGTGAAGGATCTTGTCTGTGTATATCTGATTGAGATACTGCCTTGTCCAGTTTTTTGGGTTTGGCAGGACGGTTGAGAGTGACAAGCGCGGCTCGGTGAGGATGCAACCAGGGATAGAGGTCGGAGACCCTGCGAAAAGCGATCTTGGCCAGATTGATATCGTTATGTTCGAGCAGATTTTCAACGAGACCCTTGGTCAGATAATAATCAGGTTTGAGAGGAGCCTCCAGAGCGCGTGATTTTTCGCCTGTCACAGCAGCCGCTATCAATTGTCTTTCTTTCGATCCGGTATGGCCTTTGAGATTGCCTTGTGTCTGGCTTGCTGCCTGTTGTGACGACGCACTCGGCACTCGCTCATAGACACGCCCGGCTTCAAACATCCAGACGTCCTTCCGCCCACGGTCCTGGTTATAGGCAACTGCTTTGAGCAGGCCAGGAATGAGAGATTGACGTAATAGCTGGTGATCCTTTGATAGTGGGTTTAGAACGCTGACGACTCGATCATGATCTATGCCAGGTTCATTTTCAGGGACCAGGCTCGAGAGCCAGGCTTCGCTCAAGCCACTGGAGGTGAGCGTTTTTTTGACCCTGGACACGAAAGTGTCAGCGGCTTCGGCAGGCATGCTGGCCGATGGCATGATCGCTGCGATTTTGTCATAACCGTTCAGGCGGCAGATTTCTTCGATTAGATCGATTTCGCGAGTTACATCGCTCTGCCTAAAGCTAGGTATCGAGACTCGCAGCGTCGCTTGGCCAGATTGTTGACCCAGGTCTTGCACGCCAAATCCCAGGGGGGTGAGCAAAGCCTCAATCTTTTGAGAGTCGAGCGAAATGCCCAGTATGCGATCGATTTGCTTTAGTCTCAAATCGACTGTTTTCGATTGCGCTTTATTGTCGCCTGCTTGTTGCAAGTCGCCAATTGCTAGTTGTGCATCCTCACAAGTGCAGTGCTTTGCGATCAAATAGCAGGCTCTTTCGCTAGCAATAGCTGTCTGGACCCTATCCACCCCTCTTTCAAAACGCAAGCTAGCATCCGAAGAAAGCCCCAGAAGTCGCGAACCTTTCCTGACGGTGGCCTGGTCGAAAGCAGCAGCCTCGAGCACTATGGAGCTTGATTGTTGGCTGATCTCAGAATCTTTGCTGCCCATGATGCCAGCGATACCGACCGCAGTGTCACCATCTGCTATCACCAATACTTCTGGCGTCAAGGATCTTTCCTTTCCATCCAGAGTTGTGATCTTTTCTCCTTCACGGGCAAAGCGAGCCGTGAGAGTATTTCCAGTGATCTTTTCCAGATCGTAAGCATGCAGTGGCTGACCAAGTTCGTGCATCACATAGTTGGTGATGTCGACTACATTGTTGACTGTGCGTAGACCCATCGCCTCTAGACGCTTGGCGATATAGGCAGGACTTTTGCCGATCTTGATGCCATTGATGGTCCGCAAGCTAAAATACGGGCATTCGTTGGCCTGGGATTGTGCTTTTATCTGGCCTGTCAGATTTTGATCAAGAGCTTTGCCAAACTCATCCAAACCATGCGTTTGAGTCTGGAGTTTGCGATTAAAGAGTGCGGCGACTTCTCTAGCTAGACCAGCCACACATAGCGCATCACCTCTGTTGGAGCGTGGCTCCACGTGCAGGATGTAGTCGTTTTTGAGATCGAGTATGTCTCGGATATCGGTGCCGAGCGGTCTATCTCCGGCAAGGTCGTTGAGGATGTAGATGCCCTCACCCGTGGTGTCATCCGTGGCTATGCCCAATTCGGCTGCCGAGCAGAGCATGCCATTGGATTTGACACCGCGGATGGTGGAGATTTTGATTTCGAGCTTGGAGCCATCGTGACGATTGACTACGCAAGCGCCATCGAGCGCGACGGCTATACGATGCCCGACTTCGATATTGGCGGCGCCGCATACGATCTCCAATGGCTCTGCGCCAGGTGCTACGCGAGTCTTTGTCAATCTTATCTTGGATGCATTGGGGTGAGGGTTTATTTCTAAGATCTCGCCGAGGACTAGAGGCCCTGTGATCTCTGCACCGACTGGGGTGACCTCTTCGACTTCAAATGCTCCCATGGTGAGCTTCTCGGCTACTTGTGCTGCCGAAAGGCCTTCTAAATCAACAAATTCCGACAACCAGTCGAATGAAAGCTTCATGTTTGCTCCTAAAAATTAGAATTGCTCGAGAAATCTCAAATCATTGGTATAAAAATGCCTGATGTCGTTGATGTCGTATTTGAGCATCGCCAATCTCTCCAGGCCCATGCCAAAAGCAAATCCAGAGTAGATTTCAGGATCTATGCCGGCTTCTTTCAGGACATTCGGGTCGACCATGCCGCAGCCCAGTAATTCGAGCCAGCCGCGGTTACCGCAAGTGCGGCAGCCTTTGCCCTGGCAAAACGGGCACTGGGAGTCGAGTTCGGCAGACGGTTCGGTAAAGGGGAAAAAATCGGGACGGAAACGGATATTGAGATCCTTTTTGAAAAGGGCCTTGATAAAGGCTTGCAGAGTGCCTTTCAATTGACCAAATGTTACGTCTTTGTCGATCAGCAATCCCTCTACCTGGTGAAATAATGGATATTTGCGAGCATTGACCTCTTCGTTTCGATAGACACGACCTGGAGCAATCACGCGAATCGGCGGTTTGGTTTTTTCCATTACCCTTACTTGCACAGTGGATGTCTGTGAACGAAGGAGCACGTGCGGTCCAAGATTGGTATAAAAAGTGTCTTGCTCGTCCCGGGCCGGGTGATTGGCCGGTGTGTTGAGCGAGTCAAAGTTATAATAGTCTGTCTCGATCTCCGGACCATCGACTGTGCTGAAGCCCATCGAATAAAAAATGGAGATGATCTCTTGTCTGATCTGGCTGAGAGGATGCTCATGTCCTAGAGGCACTCGCCTGCCTGGGGCAGTCACGTCGATGGATTCGCTTGATAGTTTTGCACTCAAGTGTGCTTCGTAGAGGACTGCTTTGCGCTCTTCGAGTCGGTCTTCGATTTTTTTCTTTTGCTCGTTGACTAGGGCGCCGATCCTCGGTTTATCTTCTTTGGGCACGGTGCGCAATAGCTGCATGATTTGAGTAAATGCGCCTTTGCTGCCGAGATAGGCTACACGGCAAGCCTCTAGTGCATCGAGATCGTTAGCTTGCTCGATGGCTGTTAAAGCTTTTGTGGTTATCTTTTCAAGCCTCTGATCGATGCTTTCATTGAGGCTTTCTTCGGGCATTTCTGACATGTCTTAGCTCTCTATTTGGTCGATTTGTTTAACTTAGCAAAATATCGTCGATTTGACCTGCAAAAAGCTTGTGCTTGTTGCGATTCGCAATTTAAAAACAATGTCAAGCGATTAGAATAAAATTCACTAGATCAGAAAAGGCTATCTAGAACCAGGGAGGCAAAATGGCAAGACTAAGGCACAAAAAGCACCAGCATGCCCCGAGCATTCCCACCACTCGCATATCAGTCATAGTCGTGGTTGACGGCAAGATCTTGCTAGTCAAGCATCAAAAAGGTCCCAGACAATACTGGGTATTGCCTGGAGGACGTCTCGAATACGGTGAGACATTTCAAGAGTGCGCAGTGCGCGAGATGCTCGAAGAAACCAATTTGCATGTCGAAGTGCAGGATTTTGTCTTTTTATCCGAAGCCATTGCCCCCGATCGTTCGCGGCATATCGTCAATATCTATGTCACAGCCAAGGTCCTGAGCGGCGAGTTAAAACTAGGCGACGAGCCAGTGCTTGCCGGAGTCGAGTACAAATCTCTCGATGAGATCGATCAACTTACTCTATTTCCTCCCATAGGCAAGACAGTGATCGAGTCGCTGCCCACTGCCACCAAAGGCAGCATGCGATTTTTAGGCAATCTCTGGGAGTGATCTGCTAGCTTTAGGTCATGTCTTCGCCAAAGGTAAACATCACTCCGCCTACTACTACTTCTTGGCCGAGCTCGATACCTCGAGAGATAAGGTCGTCTATTACGCCGAGATTGCGCAATCTCTGAAAAAGCGCGAAGAGTGACTCAGGGTCTTTGATATCGGTGACTTGCACCCAGCGGTCGGGGCGATCGCCCTCGACGTAGAAGACGTCTTTTTTGCGATAGATTTCGTAGGTCGATTCACCGTGATAGTAGGCAGCTTCGTCTTTTTCTAGTGGCACATCTGGTGCCTCTGCCTCGAGCGCCTTGATTTGGCTGATGGCATGACCGCATGTGGAGATCAGCTCCTCTAGATTGACACGTGATCCGGCGGATATAACGTAGACGATCTCAGACAATTTAATGCGCTTATTTTTTTCCGCTAGATCAAAGATGTGCTGGCCATTGATAAAGGCCAGCACATCTTGTTTGATCTTTTGTGCCTCTTGGGGATCTATCAATTCGCTTTTGTTGAGGGCGATCACCGTCGGCAAATTGGCAAATAGATCGCTGTAGAGCCTCAGCTCCCGAGCTATGGTGACTAGATCGTCGTGCAATGTCTCAGATGTGATATCGGCCATATGGATGAGCAATCTGGTGCGCTCCAGGTGTTGCAAAAACTTGTGCCCCAGGCCGATGCCCTCGCTTGCTCCCTCGATCAGCCCAGGCACATCGGCTAAAACAAAACCATCTCCGTTCTGGAGCTTGACTACGCCAAGATTGGGCTCTAGAGTCGAAAAAGGATAATCGGCTATCTTTGGACGTGCTCTTGTCACCGCGGCTAGCAGTGTTGATTTGCCTGCATTAGGCAGGCCTACGATGCCCACATCCGCTAGCAACTTGAGAGTCAACTGCAGTGTACGTTGAATGCCCGGTTGACCTGGCTCGCAATAATGTGGTGCTCTTTTGGTGGCAGTAGCCAACTCTGTGTTGCCTTTGCCGCCAATGCCGCCTTCGGCGATGAGTACTTTTTGACCATCTTGGGTCAGGTCGGCAACTATCTTTTGTGTGGAAAGATCGCGAATGCAAGTACCTATCGGTACCTTGATGATCAAATCTTTGCCTGCCTTGCCGTGGCGATTTTTGCTGCCGCCTTTGTCTCCGTGGTCGGCTTCGAATGTACGGTTGAATCTAAAATCGACCAGAGTGTTGAGGTCCTTGGTGGCAAGAAAGTAAACGCTGCCGCCTCTGCCGCCATTTCCGCCCGCTGGTCCACCCATCGGCTCGTACTTTTCGCGGCGCCAATTGACGGTGCCATGGCCACCATCTCCTGATCTGACTTCTATTTCTACTTGATCGATAAACTGAGACAATTTTGTATATCCTGGATAATCCATTTGATTATCCCTTAAATCAAAACGGTAATTATCTTAGATTTTATATATACTTGACCTCAAATCTGTTTGGATTACCTCTGCTTCGTGGCATCAACAATTTGGGCCAGGACATTCACAAAGGAGTACACCCTTGGAAGAGAGAATCACCATTCACGAAAAAGCACGTGGAGAGACCATTAACGTCTACATCGGCGAATATCGTGGCACCAAGTATCTGCACATCCGTGAGTGGTACGTAGACAAAAACCAAGAAGAGCAACCCACCAAAAAAGGCGTCGCACTACCTATCGACAAGATCGAAGCTCTCAAAGAAGCAATCGATAGACTGGTACCCCAGGCCGAAAAAGCCGAATAAACACAGAGTGCACGCTTAGACAATGTCCTATAAATCTCTGCCGGCAACCTTCGCCGCTCTGCTCCTGGCTCAGTGCCTGGGCCTTGTCCATATTGGGTCTGATAATATTCGCCCTGTGCAAGCAGCCTTTGCTGCCGATTCGGCAGAGGACGCAAATGCAATCAGACTATCTACTACTCGGATAAAGCAGGGTGAGGTTTTTCAACTTGCCGTCGATGCCGATGCACTGGGATTGACCAACGACTCTGATGTGCCACCACCGGTGGAGTTTCTTGGTCAAAGTCACAAGTTGTTCGTGGTGCCGGATCATGCTTCGGGCAAAAAGGTTTTTCAGGCGCTCATAGGTGTGCCGGTCGTCGAAAAGGCAGGTACTCGCACAGTGACGGTCGGTACTCACAGTCGTCAGATAAGCGTGATACCTGCTGGATATCCCGTTCAGAGATTGACGCTTCCACCTTCCAAAAACAATTTCAACATGGCTTTCGGCGAAGAAGAAGCTATGAATAAAGCCAAAGGGACAGTCTCCGAAGAAAGGTTGTGGCAGGGCAATTTTTCTCACCCATCCAAGGCCAGGCAGTCATCAGGATTTGGTATCAGGCGGATAGTAAACGGCAAATTGCTGGATGATTATTTTCATTCTGGTATAGACTACGCAGGTTTTACCGGCAGTCCGATTACTGCATGTGCACCGGGCAAGGTAATACTCGCCAAAACGGGCGTATTTAAATTGCATGGCAATACAGTCGCAATAGATCACGGACAGGGCGTCATCTCCATCTACATCCACATGCAAAAAATCGAGGTCAAGCTCGGCGATCGAGTATCTCAGGGCCAAAAGATAGGTACAATCGGGCAGACCGGTAGGGCTAATGGACCTCACCTGCATTTCAGCATCTATTGCAACAAGACAGCGTGCAATCCCAATCAATGGTACAAAGCAGCGTTTTAAACTAAAAAGGGTCGGCGAGCCGACCCTTTTTTGATTGCCTTAAACCCGAGATTAGAGAGTCTGGGGTTTGTTCCAGAATGCTTCTTTGACCATCTTGGACGAGGCCGACTCGGCGTTGATAGTGACCGACGAAGGGGCAAAGAGAAATACTCCGTCGCCGATTCTCTGTTGGTGACCATCGATAGCCCAGCAGGCGCCCGACAAAAAGTCGACCACGCGTTGTGAGTTTTCGTTGTCGAGCATATGGAGATTGAGAAGGACCGACTTGCGGTTTCTCAAGTGCTCAACTATGTCGATTGATTCCTCAAATTGGCGCGGCTCGATGACGAGCACTTCGGATACGGGCTGAGCATTTGGGTGCTCGAGCACTTTAGCACCATGATTGGTGGTGACCGTCGCCTGGTGTCTGACGCTTTTGACCGGTTCTTGTACTACCGGATCGAGTGCCAACTGCCCATTTGTAGCGTACACGTCATCGGAAGTCTCGAAGAGATCTTCGAAGTCTTCCCGCTCGTAGTTATCTGCGGGGCCAAACCAGAAACTTTTGAACTTTTGTACGATGCTGCTCACTACTTTCCTCCTTACCCTTCGGTCGCGCCTTGCGTAATAAAAACTGAAACCCTATTTCCTAAATCCAACAAACAACGTGAGAGAAAAACTTTTGTGTGGCTCAATTGCCAAATATCGCTCGACCTAGTCGTATCATCGTCGAGCCTTGCTCGACGGCTTGACGCCAGTCGTCGCTCATGCCCATCGAGAGTTGAGCTAGAGGCAGGTCGTATCGAGCCGAGAGTCGATCGCGCAAAGCTTTGAGCCCAGCAAAGCATTTTTGCGTAGTCGACCGGTCTGCATCGAAGGGGGTGATGGTCATCAGGCCTTCGAGTTTGATATTGGTGAGACTCATGAGAGAGGGCATCTCTCTTTCTAGTTGATCGGCGGTAAAACCACCCTTAGCGTCATCAGCCTCTATCTTAACCTGCAACAAAATAGATTGCTCGATACCGCGTTCTTTAGCAACACGATCTATATCGGCTGCCAGGCGCAGTGAGTCAACTGAATGAATGAGTGAAAATCGGCCGACCACTTGTTTTACCTTGTTGGTCTGCAAGTGACCGATAAAATGCCAATGACTATTTTGCTCTATCTGCGGTGGCATGACCTCGCGTTTTTTGAGGGCAGCTTGTACGCGACTCTCGCCAAAGTGATTGACACCACATGCGAAGGCATCACCAATCTGATCAATGGTGGCGTTTTTGGTGACAGCGATCAGCTGTACAGCGCCATAATTACTCAGATTTTCTCTCACTTTGGCGATGTTTACAGCCACTGCGGAGTTTCCTTGCGGGGGGAGGGGCGACATGTGTCTTTTGCCATTATCAGTCGGCGGATTTGTTGGTCGGTGGCATCAAATGTGATGTCACCTTCGACGCCTACTATTAACACTCGGATAGTATATGTTTGTCAAGGCTCCAGAGAAAATTTATCTTAGCCACGGTGCCCATGTGGTGGCTTGCCAGTGGGTTGAAAGTATATGTGCGAGTGATAAACAGTGACGCATTGTTGCTGTTTAACTTGACTGGAATTGTTGCTTATCGGGCATACCGAGCAAAATATCCGACGTAAGACTAATATTTTTTAGTCTTGTATTTTGTTTGCCGCAAAAGTCACCGCAGATAGTGCTACCACCGCCGCTGTCTCTGCGCGTAGGATGTTGTCTCCTAAACGAGCAAGTTTGGCTCCTTTATCGATAAAAGAGCTAGACTCTGCATCGGTGATACCACCTTCGGGGCCAAGAAATATATGCAATCGGTTTTGCTCGACTGGTTGGCGGTTGCAAAGTAGTGAGACCATATCCGGTGCATTGGCTCTTTCATGCAGCAAAATCATCAGACCTCGATCGCTGACGGCGTCATCTAGGGCTTGTTGCCAGGTACTTGCCTGGTGGATGATGGGCAGTCTGACACGGCGGGATTGTTCGGCGGCCTCGCGACAAATGGCAGACCACCGATCGATTCTCTTTCGATAATTTTCCGCTTTGTATTGCGATCTTTCGTATTGAGTGGGCACAATTTCGTCAACACCGAGCTCTGTTAATTTTTCGAGAGCCATTTCAAATCTTGCTGGTTTGATCAATGGCATGTAGATGCGGCTAACAAATCTGGCTGGATTTGCGCTTTCCTCTTGAAAATGCTCTAGCAGCTCGAAAGCAATGCTTGTCGACTTGCATCTTGAAGACATGTTGGGAGATAGCCTGGCCGTCCACATCCGGCCGTCTCCTGGTAATAGCACTAGTTGAGCTCTGGGTGGTTCCTGGTTATTTGGAGCAGCTTTTAGACGGAGCACTTTTTCGATTTGATGCTTGAGCTCTGCATCGTCAATCGAGATTGAATCATTCTCAACTTGGTCGATCGGCCAATCGATAAAAAAGCGAGGAAGTCTATGGTCGGGCGCGTCCGCCTCGTCCTGGCTAATTATCTGATCGCTTGACATGCTGCTTCCTTTGCGCAATGTATTGAAAGGCGTTAAGCTAAAAAGCCCTATCTGCCTGCATTGCAGTGTATAATGCCCTGCTCGGAGTGGGCAATATCCAAGTTCAATATAGGATTTTTGATCTTCATGGACCTCAAAGAATGGTTTGCTAATCGAAAGAACCGCAAAGAAAACAAAGAAGTGGCCAAGCAACCGATGCCTGACGAAGAGTATTGCGCTCTCTGGACCCAGTGCTTTCAGTGCCGTGAGCTCTTGTACACTCGCGACCTGCGTCAAAATCTAATGGTCTGTCCCAAATGTCACTATCATTTTCGCTGCGGTGCACTGGATCGCATCGAATACACCGCTGATGCTGGCAGCTTTAAAGAGATCGATGCCGAGATGCAGTCATCGGATCCTCTCAATTTTATTGATACCGAAGCCTATCCGCGCCGGCAAGAAGAAGCCAGTCGTAAATCTGGCCTCAAAGAGGCCGTCATCACTGGTGTCTGCACGATCGGGGGCAATCCTTGCGCCATTGGATGCATGGATTTTGGTCACTTTGGTGGATCGATGGGCTCGGTCGTCGGCGAAAAAGTCACGCGCATTACAGAATACGCCAAGCAAAACCATCTGCCTTTGATCATCGTCTCCAGCTCTGGCGGTGCGCGCATGCAAGAAGGCATCCTGAGTTTGATGCAGTTAGCCAAGACCAGCTCTGCTCTCAAAGACTTTAGCGAGGCCGGCGGGCTGTACATATCTCTCTTGAGCGAGCCGACATTTGGTGGTGTCACTGCCAGCTTTGCCATGCTTGGTGATGTAATCATCGCTGAACCAGGTGCACGCATCGGTTTTGCTGGGCGTCGAGTGATCGAGCAGACTATCAGACAAAAGTTGCCTTCTGATTTTCAAACTGCCGAATACTTGCTTAAACATGGGCAGGTAGATATGGTCGTGGACAGAGGCCAGTTAAAGGATCGTCTGGCCAGTCTCATCGCATTTCATGACAGAGCCAGGACTAGATCCAGAGCGCAAGCAGTTTAAGTCCTAATGCAAGACATTACATAGATAGAAAGATTTGGAGTAGAGCCAAGATGGCAACCGGAGAAAAAAAACCGATCCCTCTCGAGTTTGAGCAACCGCTAGCGGTGCTTGCCCAACAGATCGAAGCGCTCGAAGTACAGCTCAACGATAATCCGGAGCTCGAAGGCGATCTGGAGAGGATGCAGGAGCAATATAGGTCGCTCAAAAGATCCTTATATACAAATCTGCGCCCTATCGATCATCTAGCGATTGCCAGGCATCAACAAAGGCCGTACACACGGGATTATCTGGGTCATTGGGATCCAAATTGGATCGAGATGCATGGTGATCGCAAAGGTATGGACGATGCTGCCATGGTATGCGGTCTGGTACAGATGGATGACCTGCAAGTAATAGTAATTGGCACTCAGAAGGGCCGGGCCATCAAAGAAAAGCAGCAATGCAATTTTGGAATGCCCCAACCCGAAGGTTACCGAAAGGCCCTCCGCTTGATCAAGCATGCCGAAAAATTTGGTTTGCCTATCGTTACTTTGATCGATACTCCTGGTGCCTATCCTGGTCTTTCGGCAGAAGAGCACAATCAAGCCCAGGCCATTGCCGAAAATCTCTTTGAATTGTCAGCCGTGACAGTACCAGTGGTGGCCGCTGTAACTGGAGAAGGTGGCTCGGGCGGTGCTCTGGCTATCGGTGTGGCTAATCGCATCATCATGCTCGAGCATTCAGTCTATTCTGTCATTTCTCCCGAAGGTTGTGCCTCCATTCTCTGGCGGTCCAACGATAAGGTATCCGATGCCTGCCAGGCCATGAAGATGACGGCTCGCGAAATCCTCAATCTAGGTGTCATCGATGAAGTAGTAGAAGAGCCGCTTGGCGGTGCGCACCATGACTATGCAGGCGCTGCCGCAAATCTCAAGCAAGCTCTGGTCAAGCATCTCAAAGAGCTCCAAGATCTTGGGCAAAAACAAGGCCGAGACGCGATCAGGCGGGACAGACAAAACAAGTTCCGCTTATTTGGAGCACATGGCTAGGGCAGCTTAAAGGAAGCTTCCAAATTAAAGGTCTTTGTTTTTGAGACCCTTCTTGGCTTTTTTGAGCAGTTCTTTGGCTTGACTCGATTGAGGAGTCTTGCTCGGGATCAATTTGAGCGTGTCAATGGCCTCTTGGTATTTTTTGTCTTTCATATAGATTTTGCTGAGAGACACGACCGTGACATAGTATTTTTCGGTAAGAGGCGAGGTCAATTTGCCTTGCGCCTTCATGGCCTTCATGACACTGACGGCTTGAGCGAGCTTGCCTGCTTTGATCAGGCTTTCGGGATCGTCTTTGGCAGCGTCCTTGTCGCTGGCATCGGCGGCCTTGTTGTCCATATGCAGCATCGAAGCCATTTTGCCGTAGTTCATTGCAAAGGCTACAGCTGCTCCTAGCAATAAAACTGTGACTACTACAGGCAAGATGCGAATGGAGCCGAGCAATGCCTTGGCGGCGCCCCCTCCTCCGCGACCGGCCGCAAAGCTGCTATGGTTGAGGCTCTGATGCTGCGCCTGATAGTCGGATTGCCTTTGAGCTTCTCTAAAGGCTGCGACTTGATCTGCATAGTTGCTTGCAGGCTGTGGCTCACGATTATGAATATCGTCGAAGGCTTGAGCCGCCATATCTTTTGCAATTGCCTTTGGTGGCAATATATCGCGGGTTTCTCGCTGTGCCTTTTGAAACTGTTCGTCTTGACCGGCCTGAACGGCCTGTGCCAGAGGTCCGGGCGCAACTTCGCGAGGGTCTTGCCTGATAGCCTGAGTCTGAGTCGAGGTGAGGCTGGCGAGCAGATCCTGACTGGGCTCTTTCATGCAATCTTCGAGAGCCTTGGAGAGGTCCTCCATTGTTTGAAAACGATCATTGGGATTTTTGAGAAGGGTGCGAGCGACGATTGAGACTAGCTCGTCTGGGAAGACCAGGTCCGGCCTGATCTCATTGATAGGAGGAGCTGGATCGCTAAGATGCATGGCCATGACTCTGACGAGTTCTTCGTGATGAAATGGTACTTCGCCGGTGAGAGTCTCATAAAATACGATGCCGAGCGAATAAATATCGCTGCGATGATCGACCTTGGAAGATGTGCACTGCTCAGGGCTCATATAAGTCGGTGAGCCGCAGACTGTGCCGGTCCTGGTGATCTTGGCCTGATCCGATTCGTCTTGCACAAGGCGAGCAATGCCAAAGTCGACGACTATGGGAAAGTTTTTTTGGCCGCCGCGTTCGACCAAGACAATATTTTCGGGTTTGATATCTCTGTGGACAACCCCTTGCCTGTGGGCTTCGGCGAGAGCTTGACAGACCTGGATAAAGATCGGTACGGCTTCGGTTGCTGGGATATGGTTGACCTCGGCGATCACATCGGATAGAGGTGTGCCGTTGAGCAAGTCCATTGCAATGTAGGGGCGGCCTCCCCCCTGTGGAATGACGCCAAAATCATAGATGGTGATGATGTTGGGATGATTTAGCCGCGACGAAGCCTTGGCTTCCTGCTTAAATCTCTTGATAAATTCGTCGTCGGAGACCAGATAGTCATGCAATACCTTGACGGCAACTTCGCGACCGATAAGCTCTTGCACCGCCCTGTAAACGGTACCGGCAGATCCCTGCCCAATCACCGATTGGATCTTGTAGCGGCCTTCGATCACCATGCCCAAGAGTGGGTCATCGCCGACGGTGACCATCGATGATCCATCACGGGGGCAGATATCTTGGTCGCCTGCAGTCTGAAAATTGCAGATCAGGCAGAGTTTCATAGGAAAATTAGCTTACGCCAGAGCTTTCTAGTAAGGGATATGTGTTTGCGGACGAGAGGACAATAAAAGACCGATTGAACTTATCTTATCTTTTAATTACCACGGCAGAAGACTGCCAAACCAATTTAAAGATTATAAAAGCTGCTTTTGGCTAGCCAAGCAGGCAAAATTTAAGAGGCGTTTTTTGATTTGGAGGCGATGTGAGCGAGAAGAAGGTTAAAGTTGAAGGCAAGCGACAGCTCTTTCTAATCTTTTTGACCGTCTTTATCGATTTGCTCGGGTTTGGGTTGATAATCCCGATTCTTCCGAGTTTCGCTCAAGAATTTCATGCATCCGAAGAAATGGTGGGCTGGGTGATTGCTAGCTATTCGGCGATGCAATTTCTTTTTACACCGTTCTGGGGCCGGCTTTCCGATCGCATTGGTCGCCGCCCG
>Ga0233438_10003145_pt1 | contig 15494 bp, 16 predicted proteins | sample SI_123_September_FD_182720 | JGI IMG/M metagenome (GOLD analysis project Ga0233438, IMG submission 182720) | Seawater microbial communities from Saanich Inlet, British Columbia, Canada - SI_123_September2016_10_MG | ecosystem: Environmental > Aquatic > Marine > Inlet | place: Canada: British...
GTCCTGAATTAGATAAACTACTTACAACTCCAATAATCAAATCAAAAGTACTGTTGTTATTGAAACAAACTAGTGCAATCAAAATCATAGATAAAAATAGTAAATACAAATCCTCTTTATGTTCATTAATTAGAACTTTTTTATTAAAAATATTAAATATTATATAAAAATTTAACATTGATATAAGAAGAGAGGTTATAAATATTATTTTTTGAAAATTAGTCATAATGATACTAGATAATGTGTTAGTTGGTAAAAAACCACCTCCCGATATCAAGGTCATACTAATATTTAATGAATTAAAAAGTCTTACTCCCGAAATGTTAAATAAAAAAAAAATACTAAAACTCAAAATGCAGTAATAAACAAAAATTTTAAAAATATTATTTTTAACACCCTCACTCGAACTATAGTTACTATCAGTGGAATGAGTAAGAGAAATCATTTTATAATTAAATTTTTTACTTGAAAAAATTAAAATTAAAAAAAATAGAAAATACAAGCCTCCGATCCACTGAGATGATGATCTCCATAAAATTAATGTTGGGTCAAGGTATTTAATGTTTTTAAAAATTGAAAAACCTGTTCCTGTCAAACCAGAAATTGACTCGAAGAATGAATTTAAGAAAGTAACTTGATTATTACTCAGGTAAAAAGGTATAGAAATTAAAAAAGCAGTTAAAAAATAAACTGCAACAATTAAAAACAATTGTTCAATATAATTGATTTTTTTTTGAGAACTTTTTCCGTAATGCAAAAGACTTATACCAATTATAAGTGAAACTAATAAAGTCGTGAAATATGAGTCAATACTTAGGAAATAGTCAAAATAAGATGAATATAAAATATTTATAAAAGATAAAAAACTAATTGGAAAGCAAAATAAACTTAGAAAATAGCTTATACTTTTAAAGTTCATTAATTACTAAATAGTTCCAACGCTAAAAATATTTTCAACTGCTTTTAGTTCTTCTCTTTTTGCAAGAAATACTACTAAATCGTCTTTTTCAAAAATAAAATTTGATCTAGGAATGATTACTTGATCTTTTCTAAGAATAGCCCCAACTCTTATATCTTCAGGCAAGTTGGAGTCTTTTATTTTTTTATTAACTAATTCAGATTTTTCTAAAATTTTTGCTTCAATAAATTCATATTCACCATCCAATAAAGAATAAACTGTTCCTATAGTTCCTCTATGGACATGTTCCATTATTCTCGAAACAGTGGTCATTCTTGGATCTACTAAATCATCTATATTTAGAGAATCTTGCAGCAGGTTATAATTAGTTTTATTTACAATAGCTATTGTGCGTTTTTTTAATCCTGTTTTTTCAGCCAATACACAAGCCATCATATTATTTTCATCATCATTAGTTAAAGCTAAAACTGTTTCTGATCCCTCAAGGTTAGCTTCTTTTAAAATTTCTTCGTCTAATGCGTCACCATTAATTACAATTGATGAAGAAAGTTCGTTTGCAATTTCTTCAGCTCTTTTTTTATTTTTTTCAATAATTTTAACTCTTAAATCTTCAATATTTTCTTCAAGCATTTTAGCTAAATTCAAGCCAATATTTCCACCACCAATAATTAAAATATTTTTAGCAGCTTTTTCTTCATGACCGAATGCTTTTAAAATTGGGTTAAGTTGTTCGCTGCTTATAACTATATAAACATTATCACCCTCAAGCATTTGATCATTTTTTTTTAAATAGATAAATTTTTCTTTTCTAACGGTTCCTAAAATATTTGCTTTAAAATCGGGAAACTTTTCTGTTAATTTTTTTAATGGTATATTTTTTATAGGACAATTTTTTTCAATTGAAATCTCCAACATTTTTATTTTATTATTGCCAAATGGTACATTATCTAGTGCCCCTGGTGCCTCTAATCTTCGATATAATGATTTTGCTACTTCGAGTTCGGGGGAAATAATTACATCAATTGGTATATTTGATTTATTGTAAAGCTTCCCCCATTTACCCTCTAAAAAATCTTTAGTTCTTATTCTTGCAATTTTTTTTGAGACATTAAAAAGCGTGCTAGCTAGTTGACAAACAATCATATTTGTTTCATCGTTCCTAGTAACAGCAATTACCATATCTGCTTTTTCAGCACCTGCATTTTCTAGAACTGTTGGAAGACTTGCTCTTCCAACAATACCTTTAACATCCTGAGTATCGTTAATTTTTTTTATATCATCAGATGATTGATCAATTACAGTTATTGAGTGACCTTGTGCAGATAATTGTTTGCTAATTGAAAAGCCAACTTTTCCAGCTCCACATATTATAATATTCATTTTAATTGATGCCTTTAATTCCTAGAGATTTTAATTTTCTATGTAATGCAGATCTTTCCATGCCTATAAAATCTGCGGTTTTTGATATATTTCCGTGATGTTTTTTTAATTGGGTATTTAAATATTCTTTTTCAAAATGTTCTCTAGCTTCTTTTAAAGGTGATTGAAATGATAGTGCTAAAATATTTTTGTCTGCTGCTATCTTAGAGGAAGGATTTAAAATGTCATTTATAACATCATTAATTTTTTCTTTACTCTCATTTGAGGATAAAATTGTAATCCGCTCTACTAAGTTTCTTAATTCTCGAACATTTCCAGGCCAATTGTAAGTATACAAATTATCATTTTTAATATCGATTTCAGGTTGTTGAACTCCATTTATTTCAGAAAGTTTATTTTTAAAATAATCAATTAATAAAGGAATATCTTCGGTTCTAGAAGATAAAGAATTTAGTTCTATAGGCATTACATTTAATCTATGAAAAAGATCTTCTCTAAATTCATTATTTTTTACTAATTTGTTTAAATCTTTTGAAGAAGAAGAGATTAGCCTAATATTTACATTGATATCTTTTGAGCCATTTAGTCTTTTGAATTTTTGATCGATTAAGACCCTTAGAACATTTGCCTGTGTTTCAAACGGTATCTCAGAAACCTCATCAATTAGTAAAGTTCCTTTGTTTGCTCTTTCAAAAGCACCAAAAGAAATATTCCCATCCTCGAATTCTTCTCCAAACAGTTCTTTTTCATATGTTTTTTCTTTTAGTAATGCTGAGTTAATAATTACGAATGGTTCTTTTACACGAAGTGAATTTTTATGAATTTTTCTTGCTACCAGTTCTTTACCTGAGCCTGTTGGACCTGAAATTAAAACTCTGCTTTCTGAAGTTGAAAGTTTTTCTATAATTTTTTTTACTTTAATGATTTCTGGACTTTTTCCTATTAAATCGAATGAATGAAATAATTTATTTTCAATTATATCCTTTTCTTTCTTAAGTTCAGAAGACTCTAGTGCTCTATTAACATAATTTAATATTTTTTCTTTGGAAAAGGGTTTTTCAATAAACTCATAAGCTCCTAATCTAATAGCTTCTACTGCAATTTGAACTGTTGCGTGTCCTGAAATCATAATTACTGGAGTTTATTTTTTTTTTTTATAATATGCTTTAATAAATCAATTCCATCTTTATCCGGCTTATCTAATTTAATATCAATGATAGCTAGATCGGGAAGGCGTTTATTAATTTCTAACAATGCCTGATCATAATTTGCTGCAGAACGTACTTCAAAGTTTTGCTCTTTTAAAATATTGCAAATTAAAAATCGAATATCTGGATTATCATCAATTACTAAAATTTCTTTAAGCATTAAATTTTTGGAAACGAAATCTTTATATTTGTTCCGAGTCCATTTGATTTATTTTTGATAGAAAAATTTCCAGAATGTTCATTTATTATTTTAGTAACAATTGGTAAACCCAAACCTGTTCCTGTTTTTTTAGTTGTGAAATAAGGCGTCATTGCTTTTTTTGTGTCTGTAATACCTGTGCCATTATCTATAATACTAATGATTATATAGTCATTATTATCATTAATTTCTATGTCAATAATTCCTTTAAAATAGGGGTCTTTTTCAATTTTTTCAAAAAAAGATTCTTCTGAATTTTTAATTAAATTAATAAATACTCTATTAAGCTGATCTTCATCACCTTTTATAAAGGCATATTTTGTCTTCTCGACTAAATTAATTGAATTTTTTGAAGTCATTTTAATAAAGTCTAATGACTTATTTATTACTGTAATTAAATTAATTTTTTTAAGTACCGGTCTTGGCATTCTTGCAAAATTAGAAAACTCATTTACTAATTTTTCAATATCTTTAATTTGCCTATTGATTGTTTCTAGATATTTTTCAAATTCTTGACTTTCGTTAATTAATTTGTCTTTATATTTTTCTCTAAGACTATCAATTGACAATTGAATTGGTGTTAAAGGATTTTTTATTTCATGAGCTAATTTTCTAGCAACAGTTTCCCATGCTTCATATCTTTCTGTGGTTAAAAGTTTATCTTGTTGTTCTTTAAGTCTTTCAATCATTGAATTAAAATTTTGATTTAATTCTTTAAACTCATCATCTGTTTCTAGATCTGAAACCTTAACATCAAAGGCACCTTTGCTAATTGAATCAGACGCTTTAATTAAGTTAATAATTGGTTTTGTTAATCTAGAGGCGAAAGTAATGGCAATTGCAGTTGATAAAAATAATAATAAAGTTACGACAATGATGTAAATAATAGCGAATGTAACCTTTATACCCGTTTGACTATTTTCAACAGAATAATAAAAACTTACGGCTTCTTCAGTTTCATTCAAATATCTTAAAATTTCTGGATCAATATTTCTAGATATATATAAATAAGTATCAACTAATGAGCTTAATTTTATCATTACCGTTGTTTTATTTTCTAAACTACCTGTAATAAAAACTGGTTTACCAGTAAGAACCTGGTCAAAATCTTCGTCTGAAGGCACAACAAATTCTTCTGTTATATCTCTTACATCTGATAGTAGTATGTTCCCTAAACTATCAATTAAATAAATATCATCAACCCTTCGTAAAATTTTTTCGGACCTCATAATATTTTTAAAACGATTCTGATTTGAATAATAAAATGTTGATGCACGATTAAGACCTACACTCATAAGAATAACATCTGACAAAACATTTTCCTTACTTTCTTCCAAGTAATTTTTTGCTACATCAAATGAATTATTAACGGCATTTTTAATTTGTTTATCAAAATAATTTTGGATACCAAAATTAAAAATAAACAATGAAAATATCGCAACAATTAATGATGGTATAACTGTAAATAATGAAAAAACGGAAATATATTTTAAATTTGTCTGTGCTCCTTTTTTATTTTTTTTGCCAGTATAATAAAACCTATAAAAATTTTTAAAAATTAACGTAAAGAAAATTAGCAATAAAAGGATATCAATTATTAATAATGTTTGCAGGTTTTCATCTGTTAAAGGAACGAAACCCTCTTCAATAAATGTTAAAAAGGTTGCGATCCCCATAAAAATACATAAAAATGAGGATAAAATAATCCAATTAAAATTTTTTATAATCTTAAACATCTTAAATAATCGTTAAATATCTATATAAATATTATATAAGTTTATACCATGAGTTTTTGTTTAATAATTCTTGCTGGAGGAAATAGTCATAGATTTAAATCTAATATAGGTAAATCTTATCAAAAAATAGCTGGTAAATCATTAATCGAAATAAACCTGGATAAAGCACGTAAATTCAAACAAATAAAAAAAATTATCATTGTCTATAACAAAAAAGACACAAAAAGAGTTCAATCACTTAAGCTTACGAATGTAGAGCTAGTCATTGGTGGTAAAAACAGACAACAATCTACATATAATGCACTAAAGTACTTAATTAATAAAAAAGGTATTTCTAAAGTCCTAATACATGACTGTGCTAGGCCAAACTTTTCTTTAAAATTATTTGATACAATTATTAGAAAAATGAAAAACGCTAGAGGTGTTGTGCCAAAAATAAAAATTCAAGATGCAGTTAAGCAAATAATTGATTCGAGTAAAGAAGAATATATATTAGGGAAAAAAAGAGATAATCTATTCTTAACTCAAACTCCCCAAGCTTTTAATTTAAAAGAAATTTATCAACTACATAAAAATAACCCTGCAAAATATAAAGATGATGATATTTCTTTATACATGGATCTTAATAAAATTAAATTTATAGAAGGTGAAAAAAATAATTTCAAAATTACAGATCAATCAGATTTTCAAAACTTAAAAAGTATATATAAATCAAAACAGAGCGTTGGTATTGGTTTTGATGTACATAGACTAGTTCCAAAAAGAAAACTTTATTTAGCTGGCTTAAGAATTAAATCGCGATTAGGCACTTTAGGTCACTCTGATGGAGACCCTGTGTTGCACTCTATTACTGATGCTATTCTTGGGGCCTGTAATATGGGTGATATAGGCCAAATGTTTTCTGATAAGAGCAAAAAATTTAAAAATATTAAATCAACTATATTATTAAATCTTGTAATAGAATCAATTAAGTCCAAAGGATATTTTATTAATAATATGGATATTAATATTATTCTTCAAACACCAAAAATTAATAATTACAAAAATAAAATGATAAATAATATTGCCAAGATTTGTGAAATTTCAAAAAATCAAATTAACATCAAAGGTAAAACCACTGAAAAGTTAGGAGTTATTGGAGAAGAAAAAGCTATTGCGTGTGAAGTAATAACATCGGTAATTAAATATGATTAAAGTTTTCAACTATTTATTTGTTACTTGTCTCGGAATTGGATCTTTTAGATTTGCTCCAGGTACTATTGCCTCATTAATGACTGCAATTTTTTTATTTAGTTTATTTCATATCATAAATTTATCAAATAACGTTATTTTAATCACTCTTCTTCTAATTTTTATTTATTCATTTTATGCTGTTAGTGAATATATTAAAAATAGTAAGAATAAAGATCCAAAAGAAGTTGTTATAGATGAATTTATTGGCCAATCTATTCCCATTTACCTTTACGAAATATCTCATGGTACAATAAAAAATTCACAAGAAGCAATTTTATTTTATTTATATATTTTTATTCTTTTTAGATATTTTGATATTAAAAAACCATTTCCAGTAAATCTTTTCGATAAAAAATTCAAAAATAGTTTTGGAGTCATTTTTGATGATGTTATTGCTGGCCTATATGTAATAATAACTCTAATTATCTTTATGATAATAAAATCAAAATTCTTCTAATGAATTTAAATGAAAAAATAATTAGTATTTTAACTAAGAAAAAGTTTAAAATTTCTTTGGCTGAGTCTTGTACAGGTGGTTTACTGTCTAGCACTATTACTTCGGTTGCTGGATCTTCAAAAGTATTTACGATGGGACTGATCACCTATTCCAATCAATCTAAAATAACTTTATTAAAAATTCCTAAAAATATTCTGCAAAAATACGGTGCTGTAAGTGTACAATGCTGTTTATTAATGGTTAATAATTTAACTAAAATTAGTAAATCCAAGATATGTATTTCAATAACAGGCATAGCTGGTCCTAAGGGTGGTACGCAGCAAAAACCAGTTGGCTTAGTATATATTGGAATAAAAATTGGAAAAAAAGTAGTTATCAATAAGTGTAATTTTAAAAATAAAGGAAGAATATATATTCAAAAACAAACTGTCAAAAAATCCCTTAATTTATTATTAAAATTAATCAGATAGGATAGCTAAATTTTTCTATATTTATAATCACGTCTAAAAGGTGAGCAACAAAACTATTTAAAGATAAAAAAATTAAAAAAACATTTATATAAAGAATAAAAACTAGAGTATTTCGACTTCTTTTTCTTTTTAATAAATTTTTTTCTTCTGGAAACCATTCTTTGTTTTTTGTTTTAAAATCATAAGAAAACATCCAATAAGTTAAGTCACTTTCGTTTGGATCACCTGTTCTAATTGCTTTAATGTATGAAACTAATAATTTACAAATAATTGATAGAAATATTAATAAAAATATAACGTCTAACATTATTTATATAGTTTTAGTGCCCTTTCTTCAAAAGACTTTGCTATTTTATTTAATCCTAATTCAAATGATTTTTTCATGATTGAATTTAAGATAGGATTTTTCAGCTCAAAGTCGATAAAAAATTCTAGTTGAGTTGCGTTGTTTACATCTTTGAATGCCCACTCATTTTTAAGTTGTTTTAACGGACCGTCAAGATTAGTGACAATTATTTTATCTTTATTTTTATAATATGTTACTTGACTAAAAAATGTTTCACTTAATATTTTTTTTCCAACTTTTAAATCTCCATTAAAAGATATTAAATCTTTACTTTCATTTTTATTGTGTATTTTCCCTTCAATGCACCAGGGAACAAATTCTGGGTATTTTTCAATATCAAGAACCATTTTAATAAGTTGATTTTTTTTACAAGGAATAATTTTTTTTATTGATGCTGATGACATTCAACTTTTTTATTTCTTGCATTTTGTAATTTTCTGAAATCTTCATCAGCATGATAAGATGATCTTGTTAATGGAGAAGAAGATACTAAAAGAAATCCTTTATTTCTAGCAATGCTTTCTAGTTCTTTAAACTCATCTGGATGGTAATAACGATTTAAAGGGTGATGTTTAGATGATGGTTGTAAATATTGACCTATAGTAATAAAGTCTACATCAGCAGATCTTAAATCATCCATTACTTGTATAATTTCTTCCTTGTTTTCTCCTAGACCAACCATTATTCCTGACTTAGTAAAAACTTTTTTATTAAATACTTTTGCATTTTTTAAAAGCTCTAATGAAGCGAAGTAGCGAGCTCCTGGTCTAACTTTATTGTAGAGCCTAGGTACGGTTTCAATATTATGGTTAAAGACATCTAAGTCAGCTTTTAGTATTTTTTTATATGCATCACCTTTTCTTAAAAAATCTGGAGTTAAAACTTCGATTGATGTTGTCGGGTTCTTTTCTCTTGTTGCTTTTACAACTTTATAAAAATGCTCTGAACCACCATCCTCTAAATCATCTCTATCTACTGAAGTAATTACTACATGATTTAAATTTAAACTTTTTACTGCACTAGAAATTTTTGCTGGTTCAAAAATATCAAGATCAGTTGGCTTACCTGTTTTAACATCGCAAAATGCGCAAGCTCTCGTGCATGTATCACCCATAATCATAAAAGTTGCATGTTTTTTACTCCAACATTCAGTAATGTTTGGACAATTAGCTTCTTGGCAAACAGTTACTAAATTATTTTTATTTACGACTTGTTTTGTTTCAAAAAAAATTTTTGAATCTACAATTTTAGACCTAATCCATTCAGGTTTTTTTTTAATAGGATTGATGGGTTTATTTACTTTTTCAGGATGTCTTGCTTTTTGGCTCATTTTAACTTAACAATTATTTCATCTTCAGTAACATAATTAAATTTTTTTCTATATAACATATCTATATAATCAGGATCGTTTTTATTAATTAGAGATATTTTATTATCTAAATCCTCTAATTCTAAAGTTAGCTTTTTATTTTTGTAGGTCAATTCTTGATAAGTTTTTTTTTTATCAAAATATGATATTAAACCTCTTTCTCCGCTTATAAGATTAATGCCAATATACATAGAAACAAAAATATTAAATAAAAGAAATTTTCTTTTTTTTAAACTTTCAAAAAGCTTCATGGATTAGATTTTAGCCATTCTGGCCTGATTGCCAAGTTCTTCTTCGATACGCAATAATCTGTTATATTTAGCTACTCTTTCAGATCTTGCTAGTGACCCTGTTTTAATTTGTGAGGACATTGTAGCTACTGCCAAATCAGCAATAAAGGTGTCTTCTGTATCACCAGATCTGTGAGAAATAATTGTATTCAAACCAGCTGATTTTGCCATTGAAATTACATCCAGTGTTTCACTTAATGTCCCAATTTGATTAGGTTTAACCAAAATACTATTTGCTGATCTTTCTTTTATTCCTTTAACTAGTCTTTTTGAATTTGTTACAAATAAATCATCACCGACAATTTGAACATTGTTTCCTATTGCAGTTGTTATTTTTTTCCAAGAGTCCCAATCTTCTTCTGCAAAAGGATCTTCGATAGATTTAATTGGATATTTTGATGTCAATTTTTTATAGTAACTAATAACATCATCTGCTGGTGTAAAATTTGATGATTGAATTGAATATTCTCCTTTTTCATTCTTTAACTCATTAGCAGCGACATCTAAACAAATTACAACGTCATTTCCTGGTTGTAATTTTGATTTTTCTATAGCTTGTATTATTAAATCTAAAGCTTCTTCATTAGTGTTAATAGATGGAGCAAAGCCGCCTTCATCACCTACATTTGTAAGCATCTTCTTAGATTTTAATAATTTTTTTAAATTTTGTATTACAAGAAAACATTTTTCTATAGCGTCCATAAAATTTATTGCAGAATCTGGTCTGATCATAAATTCTTGAATATTCAAATCATTATCAGCATGTGCTCCTCCATTAATAATGTTCATTAGGGGAATAGGTAAAGAATATAATTTTCCTAAATTTTTAAAAAGAGATTGTTTGTTTGATAGTGCTGAACATTTAGCGTTAGCTAATGAAACTGCTAATGTAGCATTTGCCCCTAAATTAGTTTTATTTTCAGTGCCGTCTAATTTCAATAAAATATTATCTACATTTGACTGGTCGTCTGAACTTACATCCTTTAATTTAGAAGAAATTTTATTGTTAATATTTTTAACTGCAGTGACAACACTTTTACCTAAAAAATTATTCTTATCTTTATCTCTCAATTCGTGAGCTTCAAATGCACCCGTTGATGCACCAGATGGAGAAATTGCTGTTGCTGATATTCCGTTATCTAAAAAAACTTGAGCTTCAACAGTAGGATTTCCCCTGCTATCAAACACTTGTCTTCCTTTAACATTTGTGATTTTAGCCATTTTTTTTATTTAACTAGCTTATCAATTTCAGTCAATTTTTTTAACAAAGCTTTAACTTCATTTAAAGGAACCATGTTTGGGCCATCAGATGGTGCGTTATCAGGATCCTCATGTGTTTCCATAAAAATTGCACCCACTCCCACTGCTATAGCCGCGCGAGCCAAGTAAGGCACGAACTCTCTTTGTCCTCCACTTTTTTCACCCATACCTCCTGGTTGTTGCACTGAATGAGTTGCATCAAACACGATAGGAAAACCAAATTTTGCCATTATAGGTAAAGCTCTCATATCTGATACAAGGGTATTATAGCCAAAGCTTGCACCTCGCTCTGTTATTAAAATATTTTTATTACCTGACTCCTCAATTTTTTTAACAACATTAGCCATATCCCAAGGTGCTAGGAATTGACCTTTTTTAACATTGATTATTTTTCCTGTTTTAGCGGCAGCTACCAATAAATCTGTTTGGCGACATAAGAAAGCTGGAATTTGCAAAACATCTACATGATCTTTGAGAATTGCACATTGCTCTGCTGTATGCACATCAGTTAAAACTGGTAAACCAACTTCTTTTCTAATTTTATCAAAAATAGGTAAAGATTTTTCTAAACCCATCCCTCTCTTTCCTTTGAGACTTGTTCTATTGGCTTTATCAAATGATGTTTTGTAAATTAAATTAATTCCTAATTCACTTGTAATTTTTTTAAGTTCAGTAGAAATTCTAATAGCATGTGTTTCGTTTTCTAGTTGGCAAGGCCCTGCAATTAATGTGAAGGGTGTATCGTTAGAAATTTCGAAATTTGCACATTTTACTTTATGATTGTTCATTATTTATTCGAGTTAGTTTTAGCAGCCTTTATAAATGAGGAGAATAAAGGATGCGGGGCTAAAGGTCTAGATTTAAATTCTGGATGAAACTGAACACCAATGAACCAAGGATGCTTTTTAAGTTCAACTATCTCTGGTAGTTTATTATCTGGGGATATACCTGAAAAAATCATTCCTTTTTTCTCAAAATCTTCTTTAAAATTAATATTAACTTCGTATCTATGACGATGTCTTTCATTAATTTTAGTGGATTTATAGATTTTACTAATAAGTGAATTTTTTAAAAGCTTTGCTTCATAACTTCCTAACCTCATCGTACCTCCCAAATCTTTATCAGTCCCTTTCATCAGCTTTCCATTTTTAAGCCATTCGCTCATTAAACCAACAACAGATGCTTTTGATGAACCAAATTCACTAGATGTAGCATTTTTAATATTTAATTTATTCCTAGCAAATTCAATAACTGCCATTTGCATTCCGAAACATATTCCTAAAAAAGGGATTTTATTTATTCTTGCATATTCTATTGCTGCAATTTTTCCCTCTGTCCCTCTTTTACCAAAACCGCCTGGAATCAGTATTCCTGAAACTCCATTTAATTTTTTTTTAATTTCACTTGGTTTTAAGTAATCTGACTCTATTCTAACTAGGTTAACTTTTAGATTATTAGCTATTCCACCGTGGGTTAAAGCTTCATCAAGTGATTTATATGCGTCTTTTAATTCTACATATTTTCCAATTATTGCAATATTAATTATATTTTTTGTATTTAAAACTAACTGAGTAATTTTTTTCCATGGTTTTAGATTAACCTTTTTCTTTGATTTTATTTTAAAGAACTTTAATACTCTTTCATCTAATTTTTCTTTATTAAAACTAATCGGGGCTTCATAAATAGTTTTTACATCAACTGTTTCAATAACATCATCAATGGAAACATTGCAAAATAAAGATATCTTTTTTCTTTGATTTAAAGATATCGATCTTTCTGATCTACAAATAATAATGTCAGGTTGAATACCAATACTTCTTAGCTCTTTTACAGAGTGTTGAGTAGGTTTTGTTTTAATTTCATCTGAAGCTTTCATGTAGGGTACTAAAGTTAAATGAATAAATAATGTATTTTTTTTTTGGACTTCATTTGAGAATTGTCTTATAGCTTCTAAAAATGGCAAGCTTTCAATATCTCCAACTGTGCCACCTATTTCACAAATGACGAAGTCTTCTTTTGATACATCGTGTTTTATAAATTCCTTAATTCTATTTGTAATATGGGGTATTACCTGAACTGTTTTACCTAAATATTTTCCTTGTCGTTCTTTTTTTAAAACATCGCTATAAATTCTACCTGTTGTTATATTGTCTGATTTTTTTGCTGAAATTCCTGAAAATCTTTCATAATGTCCTAGGTCTAAATCTGTTTCGGCGCCATCATCGGTCACGAAAACTTCTCCATGTTGAAATGGACTCATTGTTCCGGGATCAACATTTAAATAAGGGTCGAGTTTTCTTATCCTAACTTTGTATCCTCTAGATTGAAGTAAATATGCAAGTGAGGCTGATGACAATCCTTTGCCTAAAGATGAAACCACGCCGCCAGTTACGAATATGTATCGCGCCATGGAGGTATGTTATACTTTAAATTCCGTTAATTACAAAGTCTTAATTATTTAGATTGTGGTATTTGTGGAAGATTTGAATTTTCTTCTTCTTCTTTTTCAAAAACTGATTGTGTTTCACGAAGTTCATCTCTTGAAATAGCTACTATGGCAATACTACAAATGATAAATAATGTGGCTACCACTGCAGTAAATTTTGTTAGAAAAGTTCCTATACTTCTAGTAGATGTGAAATTGTCTTGTGAAACACCTAGCCCAAGCGCTCCACCTTCTGATCTCTGCAAAAGAATTGAGATGATTAAAATAATTGCCAAAAGTATGTTAACAAAAGTTAGTAAACTTTCCATGATGCTTATCTATAGTAATTCTTTATTATATCAATAAATTTTTTAGAAGATTTTGAAGCTCCTCCTATTAAAAATCCGTCTATTTCCTTAATTTGTTTAAACATTTCTACGCTGTTTCCATCAACTGAGCCTCCATAAAGGACTGCCGGACTATTTTTTTTAAATAAATTTTTTAGTACTTTTTTAATATGTATTGTAGTTTTTTGTAACTCTTGTGCGGTTGGTATTTGGCCTGTGCCGATAGACCAGATTGGTTCGTAAGCAACAATAATATTATTCTTATTAAATTTTTTTTCTAAAACTTTAGATAATTGTCTTTTTAGTACGCTTAGTGTCTTTTTATTTTTTTTTTCTGATTTATTTTCACCAATACAAAAAACGACTTTTAAATTATTTTTTAAAGCAAATTCCACTTTATTTTTTAACATAACATCGGTATCACCTTCACCTCTATTATCTGAATGGCCTATTAAAGTATATTTGGCTCCAACACTTTTAAGCATATAAGGGCTAACAGCAGCTGTGTTTGATGAAAATTGATCTTTTTGATAACAGTTTTGAGAGCCAATAGAAATTTTTTTATTTTTAAAATATTTTGAGAAGGTTTCGATCAAAGTGTAAGGCGGTGTAATTATAACCCTGTATTTATTTCGATTTTTGTCTTTTAAGTTAAATGAATTAATTTTATTCAGTATATTTATAGACTTTGGGACACCGAACATTTTCCAATTTCCAATAAAATATCTCATAATTTGCCTTAGTTTAAAATTTGATTTATAGGTGTATAATTTTAAAGTAATAAATTATTATAATGGCAACATCAATAGGGAAATTATCAAAATCTTTTTTTATTAAACTCTTAGTGGGTATTATTATTCTTCCTTTTGTGTTTTGGGGTATGGGGGATGTTTTTAGAGGCGGTAATCAAAATGTTATTGCTACTATCGACTCTGAAAAAATTAGTACTCAAGAATTTTTAAATTACATAAGACAGATAAATCTAAATGAAGAACAGATTAAAAATTTACCAAAATCAGATTTAATTGAACAAATATTATCTCAATATATTGGTAGAAAAGTCATGTCTTTAGAAATAGAAAAAAATGGCATAATAATAACGGACGATGCTCTAAGAAATATTATTAAAAATGACAAATTGTTTTATAAAGATGATAAATTCTCAAGAACTGAATATGAGAAGTTTCTTATCAAAAGTGGAATAACAGCTCCGCAATTCGAATCAAATATTATAGAGCAAGAAAAAAGAAGGCAATTTTTAAGTTCTTTAGCAGGTGGAATTCTAATTCCTGAAACACTAATAACTCAAGAATTTAGAAAAGAAAATCAAACCAAAGAAATACAATATATAGATCTTGAAAAATATCATGCAAAAAACAAACCCGCCGAAGAAGATATTAAAAAACTATACGAGAAAAATAAAAATATTTTTTTTGTTGAATTTAAATCGATTCAATACGCAGAAATTAAACCCGATTTTATAAGTGGAAATTCTGAGCAAGATGAAGCTTTCTTTAAACAACTAGATATCATTGAAAATCAAATTTTAGATGGAAAAACTTTTAACGAAACATCAAAAAATAATAATTTAAAAATAATTACGATTAATAAAATTAATGGGAGGAAAGAAGATTTAAATAAGAATAAAATAGATAATATATCCGATATATTGTTTAAAAAAATTTATAATATTAAGTCTATAAAATCGCCTGAAGTCATAAGTCTTGATAACAAGTACTACATAGCTGAAATAATTAATATTGAGAAAAAAAATAAATCAATTAATGACCCAGAAGTTCAAGAAGCTTTAAATGCGCAATTAAATTTTAAAAATAAAATTGAAAAAAATACTTCG
>Ga0233438_10003147_pt1 | contig 15488 bp, 13 predicted proteins | sample SI_123_September_FD_182720 | JGI IMG/M metagenome (GOLD analysis project Ga0233438, IMG submission 182720) | Seawater microbial communities from Saanich Inlet, British Columbia, Canada - SI_123_September2016_10_MG | ecosystem: Environmental > Aquatic > Marine > Inlet | place: Canada: British...
TAGAAGAAAACTCAATGAGGTCGAATTACGACAGAGTTTTCAAACACGCAAAAGACGAGACTCGATGAAAGACAAAAGTGACCAACCGCCAAATCAGTAGGTTGGCTTTGGATTACAAAATTACCCAAACATGGTGATTTTAGTCAAAATAGATTGATAATTTAGTAGAATTATTAGTTGATTTCCAACTTTTTATTCAAGCGTAACACGTTTTCAGTGAAGGGTTTGTTTAGGGATTGGAGAATAATAACCCATTAGGAGTTCTTACCAAACATCCTCTTTTTACAGTCTTCCAACGATAGTGATTTGTAAAGATAAGAACAATACTCGCCAATGTTTTTCTCATTAATCGTATTAATTATTTTTCCAGGTACACCCGCAACAATACTGAATGGAGGAATGTCTTTTGTTACTACTGAATTCGCACCAATTATCGAATGATTTCCAATAGTTATTCCCCCGAGTATTTTTGCTCCAGTTGCGATGTATACCCTATCTTCAATAAATGGTATTGTTCTTTCATTACCAGTGTCATCAACTATTTTTCTGCCACCGCCCAGTGTGACATTGCTCCCGATATTCACATAGTCTCCAATCTCACAATCTTCGTGGATTATTACACCTATACCGCCGTATCCGAATTTACTATCCCCGATTTTTACACTGAGTGGAACTGATGAATTATGAAGAACTTGAATTAATCTCTCACACGCCATTGCTTCATTTATTTTCCCTGTTTCGAGTTTTTTCTTACCGTATGAGTGTAATTCAATAATAGTTGGAATCTTTTCTAAACTAAGTAAACTAGAATAATTTGTTAAACAAGCTTCTATCTTTGATTGTAGTGTATCTTTAATTTTTGATTTGACATCTAATTTTATTGAAATTCTCTCTGCAACCTCTCTGAAGAAATCTTCGTTAATATCTGTATAATTAGTTCCTTCATTCTCTGGAGTTTGACAAATAATAGTATTCCCAAAGTTTGAGATAACCCGGCACTTTACTGACTCGATAAACTTTGCATAACACCTTTTGATAACAGAATTGTATTTGTTAATTATATCCAGCCTTTTTGATGAATATTTTACAATTTTTCCATTTTTCTTTTTGTAAAACCTTGGTAAATAAATTTCTAAAAGAATAATTTTCAAATCATTCGGCATATTTTTTGAAAAACTATCACATCCTTTATTCCATTTTTCCCAATACTTTTCACTTCCAATAACTATTTTTTTCCATTCTTTATCGATTAAAGACTCAAATTTACAATGGCTTAGATAATTCGATTTAGTAACGCATATGTCTTTGCTGTCCGAAGAAATCAGATCATAAATTTCGTCATAAAAATCTACAATCAATACCGATGATTCTTTTTTTGAGATTTCCTTGAAAAAATCTCCTTTGAAATCCCTGACGAGAATAGACTTATTGAAAGAGTTAGTAGATTTATTGAAGAGGGATTTATTAGTAAATTTTACTGGATTTGAGAATAGAGATGCGATTGAGGTCTTGGGCGCATATACAGAAACTTGTACTTCATTAGAATTGATGAATGAAATGGCCTTTTTTCCAATTGTACTCCCCAAAATAGAGATGTTATGCATGAACTCTGTAAAAAGTGCTCGGCTTTAATTGTGATTGAAAATTAACTATAATTTTAAATTAGTCACAGCAACTCTTTTCGACACTGTCTTCTACACAGAAACAAGTCTTTGCTGGTTTGATATCAGCACGGTAGACCGCTTCTTCAATTTCGCCTTGTTCGTAAAGCAATGCTCCAAGAATGTGGCACACTGGTTGCATTTGACTCCAAGGTTACTTATATGCTAGATTTACTGAAAGGTCTACACCACAACGTAGGTGGTAAAAGGCAGCAGAGAAATCTGAGGCTTGGCTTTGGTAATGGTTTGGACATGTTCAAGAACCTGTGACCACTTAATGAGTACATGAGGACCGGTAGTGAACTAACTACTGGACCAATTCCTGTGGGACAATTTGTTAATTTAATTAGAACCACTGTTCGTAATGATAGTTTATTTCAAAACCAAGTGATCAAAGGGGAAATTACCCAATGGAAATCGTATCCTAGTGGCCATACTTATTTTACCCTACGAGATTCAGATGGACAAATTAGTGCGGTGATTTGGCAAGGGCGTTGTAGTATTGATTCAAGTATTGGCGAGGGGAGTGTTGTTGTTGTTATCGCTAATTTAGACCTCTATGCCAAGTCTGGAAGAATACAATTAATCGTCAATCGAATCGAGCCAATTAACAAACTTGGAGTTCTTGAAGAGCAACGCAAGCAGTTGATAGAATTACTTCGGTCTGAAGGGATGTTAGACCGGCCTAGAAAGGCTCTGCCTTCGATTCCAAAGCACATAGCAATAATCACTGGTGTTGGTTCTGCAGCTCTGGCTGATATGAATAGATTAGCCGAAAATAGATGGCCTGGGATTCGCAGAACGGTCATTGGAGTTACTGTTCAGGGAAACTTGGCTCCAAATGAAATTGTTCGAGGTATTCTAGCGGCAGGGAAGTTAGCTGACTTTGACCTCGCCAGACGACTGAACCAACCACCTGTTGATGTGATTATAGTTGGACGGGGTGGTGGGTCACCAGAAGATTTGTGGGCGTTTAATCTTGAACCGGTAGTCAGAGCAATAATTGCCTCAGGCGTACCGGTTATTTCTGCTGTTGGACACGAATCAGATATGTTAGTAGCTGATTTAGTGGCTGACATGAGGGCCTCAACTCCTTCTAATGCCATAGAACGATTAGTGCCTGAATTTGATCAACATCAAATGATGATACTCAATTTTGAACTACGCATCACTGATGCTACAACAAGAATGTTTGTCGATTGGCGCAACAACTTACGCCTTTTACAATCTAGGTTGCTTAACGCTCCCCTACAAGGAGTATACAATGCCAACCAACAGATTACCGATCTATCAAACAGGTTAACAACGGCGATAATCAATAAGTTTGGCCAATCAAAACAGAAATTAGCATCTTTGGGCAACATTATGATGCTATCAGCACAACAGAGCATTGCTGCAGAAAAAACCAAACTTGCTGTATTTGCATCCGCTCTTAATTCGGCTCATCCAAACAATGTGCTGCAAAGAGGTTACAGTATGATTTCAGATGAAAACGGTCAAATTATCTCGAGAACCGATGACTTGGATGAAGGTCAAAATATAATTCTTGCATTAGCAGATGGAACTGCTAAGGCTACAGTTGAAGAAATAACAAAAGAGAGTGGAAAAAATGAGTGAAAAAATGAGTTATGGAATAGCAGTTAATCGTTTAGAAGAAATAGTTGCAGATTTGGAACGCGGTGGGATAGCATTAGATGAGACCTTGAAATTATATGAGGAAGGGGCTAAGTTATTAGAATTCTGTCAGCAAGAATTAGCCAGTGCAGAGGGACGATTAAACGAGATGCGTTTATCCGAACTTGAAGAAAAGTTGTCCGAGTAGGCCAAGAATTCAATACTTAGCAATACAGGCTCTCTAAGCGGCTAATCTGTGACGCCTTAGCAAGGTAAAAGCCGGTAATGTCCAAAGAATTACCGAGGCAAACCAAGCAATAACCGAGCCAAGTAAAACGCCAAATTCTGGTAATGACCACATGGCAATAATTGCATATACAGAAACGCTAGCCCCTCCAAGCATCATTGGTGCTGCAGCACCCTGAGGGACTTGAGGGCCTTGAGATACCCACAATGCGACCATACTAGTTAGAAAAATAGCCGGAAATGCGCTAGCTAGTCCAGCAATAAATGGCAGCCCACTCTCCGCTAACACAAGACAAGCGCCAATTGCTAATCCGGCGGCAATACCCCGTATTGAAAGAATCATTAATGGAACTTTATTACTCCCGCCAGGAGCTTCTCTGTTCTTGATATTGAACAGTACCGCCAGTATTGCTAAGGCTACTAGACCAGTTATGGCAAACTGTAATTCGCTAACAGCCCCGTCTGTTGCATTTCTTGCAATCATTAACCCGCACCAAGCAAGAATTGCCCAAGTTGACAGTGAGGCGATTATTGTTAGTGGCAATTTTATTTTATCTCGCTTGATTTGATTTGGCAGTAAGATCCATACCCCAAGAAATAGACCATTAATCAACATTCCAAGCGGCACCACAGACATACTGGACCTTAGTGAAGCCCCGCCGTCAATAGCATAAACTCCCGCTGCAGCCGGGATTATAGTTGAGGGGACTGTGCCTAATACTCCACCGATAAAACCGCCAAATTTTTCGATTGAAATGGTAACTAAAATTGCTACAAGACCCGCGAAAAAAGCGTATAGAATGATTGTCGAGTTAACCATACAATCAATCCGTTGAGGCTAATACTCTGTCTCAAAGAGATTCTGCCAGAGTAACAATGGCATCATAATCTGGCTCAACACCAGGGTTTTCAGCAACCCAGCGGTGTTGGACTAAGCCCTCTTTGTCAACTACGATCACGACCCTGTTTGCCGAAACATAGCCTTCCAGTCCCCCAAGACCAACAAACTTGGCATCGTAAGCTTCAACCACTGAGCGGTCTAAATCAGATAATAGTTCGAACTCTAGGTTGTACTTTCTAGCGAATTCTGCATTAGCCCACGGTGAGTCGACACTGATACCAATAACTGTAGCCGATGAACCGTTAAGCTTAGCAAGGTTGTCTTGAAAAGCACACATTTCCTTATCGCAAACACCGGTAAAAGCACCTGGATAAAATGCGATAACTACTGTTTTGCCTCGATAGTCTGCTAACGAGACTGCTTCTTTTGATGTATTCTTCAAAGTAAATTCTGGTGCTGCTTCTCCTATCATGGTAAGACCTCTTCCTGTTAACCTCATGAAAGAAGTACTTTAACAAATGCACTGGCTTTCAATATGGGTCTAAGTGAACTATTTGTTCAATGTCAATACGTTTGTAGCCTCGATCACGAGCATTCGTAGCGGCTTTGATTAGCATTGAGCGCATCCAACCAAGTGACATTAGAGTCTTCATCCGGTTGATTGATTCGATGAATTGAACTGGATTACCGCCAAGTTGTGCGTGACTTCTTATGTCTGATTCCAATTTTTCTACTACCATGTAATAGGTGTCGATTAATTCCTCAATTGCATCATCTGTGACTGGCATTTTAGCGTGTGTCCTAGCCAAAGAAAGCAAGGAAGAACGGGTTAATACCCCGCCTCCTTGGCCAACTATCAGGGTTTCAGATTCTTCGATTGTGTCAACCTCTGCTTCCTCGTCATCTGAATTAAGCCCCATTCCAGACACAGCAATTTCCAGATGCCTTGGCTTAATTGTGGCAACTCGGTCTTTTTCCGCTGCTGCCTCGGCGTGTTTCAAAATCTTAGCCAAATGAGTCTCAACGTGTTCAATTCCTGCTTGAACTGCAGCAGAACCAACAGAGTCGATATTACTGATTCTATCGATCATTAACTCTCTAGTTCGATTGTAATTCAACCGGGTGCGGTTGGGGTCGTCCAAAGTTTTTCTTTCTGGGTCTTGGGCTAGAGTTTCTGATTCCATTGTTGGAACTAGGCGGTCTAATTCCTCACACAATAAAGCGACTAGTTGTTCTTTTACCGCACCAGATAAACGCATTTGCGTGAAATTAGAAGCAACTGCTCCGATGTGACCAGAGGAATATGGTTTAGCCGGCATATGAGGGCCTTACATTGGATGCTTTTCATTATTAGCAATTAGTTAGCCATTCAGTATTACCAGTTAATGTTAGGCGCTCTAATCCGTTTTCTGTCTTTAACCAAGTATCTTCGATACCAATGCTGCCTTCTGCAAAAACTAGTTTTGGCTCGATTGCCATGACCCCGTTATTTGGCAATGGTCGATCAAAGCCTTTTGCAACAACTGGTGATTCATCTAACTGTAAACCAACTGAGTGCCCTAAGAACTTACTTTGGTCTGGGTTCATACCCATTAGATGCTCACTGTGACCCATACTGGTGGCTAGTTGTGAGCCGATCTCCCATGCCTCTGAACAATCATCACCACGGCCAAGTGAATTAACTACTGCATCACTAACTTCAACCATCGAATCTAGCCTTTCCAACCAAGTTTCGTCTAAGTTACCAACACTAAACATCCTAGTGGCGTCAACAACATAACCTCTGTGAACATGAACAAGGTCGACCAAGATGGGTTGTTTTTCTCTTATCTTATTGAATCCTGAACCCATTCCAGCTAACGGATGAGCACCACTACCACCTATTGCTGAATCAAAGAACGACGGAACACCCCCCGATCTGCCTGACACGATTACTGCTCTATCACATTGTAATGGAAAGCGCCTCATTTGGACATTGCCACCAAAGCCTCTTTCTCTACTAATTGCTTCAGCAGCGGCAACTAGTTCTAATTCGGTTTTTCCTGCTGCAATTTCCTTCCTAACTGAGTCAAACATTGCTTGTTGGACTAATGCTCCCTCTCGCATCATAGATAATTCCCAAGAAGATTTTACCTCTCTTTGAGAATGAATCAATTGTGTGCAATCAGCAGTTGTTCCCAAAGGAGCCAATACTGATGCAAATTTCTCATGAAAGTCCGCTGGTAGTTCTCCCTTTTGTAAGGCTGGACTGGCTTCTGCGCCCATGTTAGATAGCGTTTCAGCAAGAACTCGCAGGCTAGGAAATGTATTGATGGCAAACGGTGCATCGGTTCCTCCTGCTTCAAATTCTGCTCGCTTAATTGACCTTCTGACAAAGAAAGTACTGCCCTCTCCACCAGAATCCGTACTGGCTTTGGAGCCTGTGGCGGGAATGTATAACGCTCCGTTTTGCCGTCCTCCAGCATAGTAGTACAAGTCAACTGGGCTTTGAATTAACGCACCTGGAAGATTGTTTTCTTGCAACGAGTTTGCTAGTTTGGTAATCCGTTGTTCAAGTTCACTAACCGGCACACGCCAATCTTCACCCTCAGGTCCTAGCAAATCTTCGGTTGACCATGACGACATGGTTGTGGGCCGTACTAGATGTTGAAAACTCTACCCGATAAACCCGGAGTTAACCGTGAATTTATCCCCCATCGTGGTGAAATCAGTAGACGATAAATCAAAAACTGCCTCCTGTTGGGAGTAGCATGGCACAAGTGTTAAACTTGCGCGACATTAATGTCGAAGGCAAGACTGTGCTGGTAAGAGTTGACATCAATAGCCCCATACAACCCAAAAGCCAAGAGTTTCTTGATGATACTCGAATAAAAGCGATTGTACCGACATTAAATTTGCTTACTAAAGCGAAAGTAGTTTTGTTAGCCCACCAATCTAGACCAGGCAAAAAAGACTTCACTAACACACTTGGCCATTCTAGGGAATTGGGTAGAATATTGGGTCGTAATGTCAAATGGGTCGAAGATATTCATGGCGAAAAGGCAATGCAGGCGATTGAAAGTCTGGCGGACGGGGAAATCTTGATGCTCAACAATGTAAGAATGGATCTGGAAGAAGTATCTACTAAAGGTGATTTTTTAACAATGTCTGAGACCAAAATAATCCAACGATTATCTAGTGTTGTCGATGTATTTGTTAACGATGCATTTGCCTGTTCTCACAGAAACTCTCCCTCTATTGTTGGCTTTACTCATACCCTTCCATGTGTGGCTGGAGAATTGATGAAAAAAGAGATTGATGGCCTTGATGCTGCTTTAGAATCGCCACGTAGGCCGTGTATTGCAGTAGTTGGCGGAATTAAAGTTGAAGATTCAATATCTGTGGCTGACAATATGCTGAGAAAAGGCATTGCTGATGAGGTCTGGGCCACTGGAGGCGTGGCAAATTTATTGATTGAATATTCTGGAATCGATATCGGTGAATTGAATCATAACTTTTTGGTTAGAGAACTAGGTGATTCTTATCATTCTACGGTAGAAACTGCCAAATCGATGCTGAATGATTTTGCTGACAAAATAAAATTGCCAACAGACCTTGCTGCTAATATTGAAGATAATCGAGTTGATTTGACACTTGCGGATTTGCCTGTTGCTGCACCGATATTTGATATTGGAATCAACTCAACAATGACTCTTTCAGCCGCCATTAAATCAGCAGGAACAATAATTCTAAACGGGCCTGCTGGGGTTTTCGAACTTACTGATTTTGCCCTAGGTACAGTTGAAATGTTGAATGCTTGTGCTGAATCAAGTGGCTATGTTGTTGTGGGTGGAGGTCATACTGCTACCTTAATCATGAATCGTGGGTTATCATCTAAAATGGGACACTTATCGACAGGTGGAGGAGCCTGTTTGAATTATTTGGCCGGCAAGGTCTTACCGGGTATTGCAAGTCTAGAGTATAGTGCACAAAAATACCAATTAACCATCTCTCAATCCATAACTGACAATTAAATAACACAGCCATCACCCACCAACAAGGATTGATGCACATGTCAGAAGAATTCGCAGCCCGATACACGGATACGATTCTGTATGATAACAGTGGCACTAAGTTCGTTGGTGATGTATTAATTCACGATGATGGGGCATGGTCAAAGTCAAACGGTGACGAAGATGTTCGACAAGTTATTGACGGTAGTTCTAGACTTTTAACTCGCTCATTACAAAACTGGCATACTCATCTTGCTATGCAATTAAATGCGAGGGATTTTAGTGATGGCTATCCGTTAAATCAGTGGCTCAATGAGGTAATATTTCCTACCGAAGCAAGATTGAGCCCGGAATATGTTCGAGTCGGTGCTACAGCTGCAGCAAGTGAATTGATTGCTACTGGTTGTAGTTTCGCAGCTGACATGTACTTTTATCCTGCAATAACTGGTAAAGTCCTCGAAGATGCTGGTATTAGGGGCCTTGTTGGTGGCCCTGTCAGTGATTTTGCACTACCTTCACACCCTGATGCAAAATCAGCATTAGATGAAATTGATAACTTACTTCAAAATCAATCCGTTGATGATCGTATTCAGTATGCAATTGCTACTCATTCAATTTACCTATGCAGCGAAGACACGCTTGTTAGGGCAGCGGATTTAGCAGAACGAAGGCAAGGAAGATTACATATTCATGTCAGTGAGACAAGAAAAGAAGTTGCTGACTGCTTTGAAAAAACCGGCAAATACCCTGTTGAATATCTCGACAGTATTGGTTTTTTCAAGCATGGCACAGTATGTGCGCATGCTAGTTGGGTTAAGAAGAATGAAATCCGGATTTTGAAAAGTCGCGATGTTACTGCCGTACATTGTCCTTCATCAAACATGAAATTGGCTTGCGGTGGAACACTTTCTTTGCCCGCTTACCAAAAAGTGGGAGTCGATGTCAGACTTGGAACTGATGGTGCTGCATCTTCTGGTAATGGACTGAATATATTATCTGAAGCCCGTACTGCTTCGCTGGTTCAACGACACGATCACTGGGATGCTACTCTTTTGCCGGCTAAGGATGTCTTTCAAATGGCAACCAAGGGTAGTCAAGATTGGGTTGCTTGGGATTTAGATGATGTACGAATGTATCCACGCGGCAGGTCTAGCAACCGACATTTAGCTAACTTAGTATTCAATGGTGCGAACTGTCTTGACATGTGGGTTGATGGACAGGCAGTACGCCAAGATGGCACAACTAATACTCTGGATGAACGCAAGGCTATGAATGACCTTGAAGTTTCAATTCAATCATATTATGAAGGTCTCGAGTAATTATTCATATTTGGTTAATGCATAACCGATTATGATTATGATAAATCCGATAAAATAACCTGTAGCAGATAATGAAATATCTACTGTATAATCAATATTTAACTCAAAGTCGTCTGGAACCTCTGTCATAGTCCCAATGCCAACGAAATATTCACCAGACTTTACGTTCCACGAGACTCCCGCTTGGTTATCGTCACCAATTGCTTCAAATTCATTGTCTCTTGAACTACAAAGTTCATTGTTGCCCATTTGTTCAATCAAGGTTAATCCATCGCACTGAGCTTTCTTATCAGCGTCTGCGACTACCAAAAAAACATCATTGCGATCCCAGGTCACCTCAGCATTGGCTGTGACGAATAATGCCAGTGGATTAGATTGGATTGGTTCGTCAGAAAAAAATACTGAATTGGGAACATTTGGTGTTGGTACGCCTTCAACACTTTCTTCTGTGGTAAAACCAATTGTTCCAAGCAAACAAATGATCACTGACAAGGTGATTAAGCCAGTACCGATTTTACCATTTCTGTGCAATTAGCTCACCTACAATTGTAAAAACGCCAGAGCTAGTATCACATAACTACCAAGCAACATAGCACCTTCAAGCCAATTCGATTTACCATCGGCTAAAATGGAATTCACCACTAGTACTGCAACAAAAGTAGCCGCAGTTTCAAGCATGCCAAATTCTAATGTCAGGGGTACACCAACAGCCCAAGCAAACAATATCATTGCAGGTGCTGCGAACAAAGCAATCTGGACACTGCTGCCTATTGCGATAGCAATTGACAAATCCATCTTGTCTTTACCTGCCACAATTACTGCGGTAAAGTGTTCTGCTGCATTACCAAAGAACGGCAGCAGAATTACTCCGATAAATAGTTCAGGCAACCCCCATTCATCTACTGCTGCCTCTAGACTGTGCACTAAGATATGGGCCATCCAAGCAACTAATACAGTTGCTGCGATTAGTAATGTCCACGCATCCTTGTTGGTCATTGTAGGATCTTCATGATGGCCGTGTCCTGGTTCGGTGGCAAATACATGAGCATGAGTTTTGAGTTGGAACAGTAAAGCAAGTCCGTAGATAATCAGCAAGACTATTGCTGCATAACGAGATATGACTTCAACATCAGTTGATGTACCACCTGAATGATGTAGTGCACTTGGAATGATAAAGGCGACAATTGCCAGTAATAGCAGTGTGCCATTCATTTGAATTGCATCGCTGTTGAATGTTTGTTCCTTGTGTTTTAAGCCACCCCAAACCAATGCTAAGCCCAAAACAAGTAGCATATTACCAAGAATCGAACCAATTAGGGATGCTTGGGTCACCGTTACCATTGTATCAACAATATCCGGGTCCTTTGAGGCAGCATAGATGGCAAGTCCGACAATGATTAATTCAGCAGCATTACCAAACGTGGCGTTAAGAAATCCACCGATTGCCTCACCCGTACGCAAGGCAATTTCTTCAGTCCCCTTGCCCATGAGAAATGCTAGGGGCATAATAGCAATCATTGAGAACAGGAATGCCATAGTAAGATTATGGTCGTAATTGAAATAAATCGCTAACGGTAACGCTACCAATAACCAATTTAATTTATTCTTAAATGGGTTAAATGCATCGAGTAAAGTGTCCATTGCATGTTCGACTTCGTCGACTATTTCTTCAGCAACTGCCTCTAAACCTGTCTCTGCCATGGCGTTGTGATTGAAAATACACTAATTGAGGTATCTATAAAAATTCACTTAATCATCAGATTTTGCCCTTCTGGTTGGCCTACGCTTAGGTGCGTTCTTTGGTGTAACTCTACGACCGACCTTACGTTTTGGCTTAGGTTTCTCTTCGACCTCTTCTTCATCGAAATCTTCATCATCCAATCCGAAGAACGCATCGTCCTCATCTTCTTCAGGTTCAGGTGTTGACTTGGCTTTAGTTCGGCGTGATTTCCTACTAAGCACGTTCACGGCAAATGGGTCTTCCTCTTTGTCAGCAGCCTCTTGGACGTCAGCAGCAGCTGGTTTTTCTTCTTCTTCCACAGGGACGGATTTAGAAGTATTGGTAATTGAATCCATATCGACATCTTGACTTGTTCCAATAAATTCAGACATCCAATCGTCATCATCATACTCATCATCGGACTTCTTCTTCTTTGGACCTCGCATTCCAGCGCTAATTACAAACAGCATCAGTATAATGGCTAACACAGCAACTCCTGAGGTTACCCACACGAAAACATAGGGCGGATCGGTAAAGGATGGTTCAACTACTATTGGGTCTGGCTCTGGCTTGAGTGATTCCTCATAATTACATACAGTGGTACCATCAATTCTGTTTCGACAATAATCAACAATAAATATTACTTGTTTCAAAACTTCGTTGCCAGCTGAATCTATCGCTCTAATTTGCACTGCGTGAGTTCCTGGTTCGAAGTTTCCTGCACTAACCTCTTCAGAAAATACTAATGATTTATTCTCACCTAGAACATCTTGGACATCAGACGGGATGGTCCATGGACTTGTGACTGCATTGCCACTACCGTAGTTGTAGATGAATTTGTACTGAATCAGGGATACTTCTACATCATCTGTTGCACCTGCATTGATGGTTATTTTATTACCGTAGAGATATTTTGAACCATCAGAAGACGATGCTGGAGAATAAACTGTCATTGCTGGATTTTGGGCGTCTAAACTTCTGTCTTCCCAAGTTATTATTTGATTATTATAACTTTCATCTACCATGTCAACTGTTATTGAAATAGTACCTGCAGAGACACTGTTAGCAATGTCAAAGGTGTAGTAATATTCAGGACCTAGTTCGTCGTTGAGCAAATTATCTGCAAACATCAGCATCTGCCTAGGACTGGTTGTAATCAAACCGCCTGATGAGCTGGTAATATCCACAGTGGGACTACTGAAAAGGTATTCATTAACTGATAACCGTATTGTGAAACTACCTGATACTAAAGAAGGGCTCAGATAGAGTTCGCCATCAGCAAACAGCTGATATGACGCTGTTGGTGGTATTGTATCTTCTTTAACGTTCAAAGCGTTACCTCCTGAGCCAGGGAATGCTTCCAAGTTTTGATTACCATAAATGTCCTCTACCACTACGGCGTACCAAATATTTCTTTCCACGTCGTCGGAAATTTGGTAATTTTTATTGAACGTAAATTCGTTTTGCAAAGAACCTGTGTCGACAATGTCATCGTCGAAAAGAGTCCACCCGTTGGAGGTATTGACTATTGAAACTTGATTTTCTAATTCGCCAAATGGATCACCAATATGTTGCCATATGGAATATGATTCACCATCTAATTGCTGATCGTTCAACCACTCAATTTCAACCAGTGATATCTCACCTTCAACATCTATTGAATTGATTCGGGGTGCAGCGGGAGTTAATGTTTCTTCATAAATAGGTCCAAACCAGTTTTGTATTAGTTGAGTATAATGATAAGTGCCGTTTTCATGCTGATATAATGCTTCACTGGTGACGAAATAAAATGAGGTCCTATCTTCCTCTGGCGGAACCGTCGCCACAAATTGTTGGATTCCGTCAGTGACTGTACCCTGATATTCTATAGTCACATTTTCAACAAATTGACTGCCTGATACGAGGTAGTTAGAACGCCAAATATGGTATATTTCACCTTCTGCGCCTAATTGATCATTCCAAGTAACCAATGTCTGTGAATTACCTATAAATGTGGCAATAACATTTTTCGGCTCCGCAATCCAATTGTAGAAAGCGTCCTCATAAACTTCTGCGCAAGAGTATTCTGGGATGTCAACGTCAAATATTCCATTATGATCGATAACAACTACACAATAATGTGAATCGCCTAATCTACCTATTGGCAATTGGTAAACAAATTGTGACATTCCCTCAGTTACCAATCCGATTTGGTTGGCACCAAAGTCTGTAGTTTTGTTAAATTCTGTGCCTGAGGTAAATATTGCATACGATTCTCCTGCTTCACCAACTACATCGGACCATAAAATTGTGGTCTGTCCGCCTCCTGTTTCTGGTTGGGCGGTAAAGGATGCACTGACTGAGGTTACAGCATCTGGCGGCATATTATCTTCAGTAAGAGGGGTTGAAAGAGCATTGTTTGATAGAAACCTAATATCTTCATAATCTTGGCTCTCACCTAAATAATTTGGTAATAGGTAAGTTATCGCATAATATGTTTCTCGGTCCGTATCCACTGGTATGGACAACTCATAAGTTGAAACTCCTGGACCCAAAAAGGCGATTGGAGACTCATCTTGTAGAACTGTCTGTGAAGTATTTCTAGATAATTCTGAATCTGTCTGCCAAATCCTTGTCTGGTATGCGTTTGGCCCAGTTTCAGGTAATATTTGGAAAATATCGTTATAATTTATCCACGAAAGTGTGGTTATACTGGTTGTAGGGTCATATGTTGCTTGTAGGTTATACGGTGTTCTAATAGGTGTAGTAGATTCGTTAATCGGTTCATATGTGGCTGATTCATCGATTATTAGAGCGTCATATGTAGAAACGCTGTTGTCTTGACCAGTAATTAAGGTGGTAATCCCATAGTAGAATGAATCATTTGTACCAGGCTCCACTAAATACGAGAAAGTGTGACCTGGATGAGAGCCATTCGCACCTCCTAAGCAGAGGTATTTTACGGAGTATGTCTCACTATCGCAAGCATCAACTTCGGCGATTAAAGTAGCATTAGCTACATTTTGGGAATCGATAATTTCGGTATGTCGGTAAAGGTTGTATACTGCACTAAAGAAATTGTCAAGTGCTCCTGGCTGGTCCAAACTATCGATGTTGCGCCAAGTAATTGTTGTTAGCTCAGTAGCGCTATCAAAATTTGCAGTTATATCCTGTGCCTGTAAATGATACAAATCACCGGTATCTTCAGCGCTGACGTTAGTTATCGGTAAGGTAGAAAAACCCATCAACAATATCAATAGCGTAGCAACGGCTCTCCCACTATAAGCCTTGGACCTGCCCCTCATCACACCTTTCTAGCATGCAACCGTTAAGAGCATACCGCTATTTTTTCAATAAATAATACCGGTTTTAAACCAAACCTGAGGCCGTCAAATCATTCTTCATTGTCTATTTCAGGTTGGGGGAGAGGGTCATCCAAGTCAATTTGGGTGATTTGCTGGCGGGCTTGAATAAATCGTATCAAGAATGTCCAAATCCCTCCAATTGCAGAAATAAATACCACAATGCTAAGCGGGTTAATTTGGATGTGATTAAACAGGCTTGGGTAATTGCCCCAATCATAATTATCGTAGTAAACCAAAATACCCATAACAAATATCGCAACAATACTCAATATTGTTCGGTCAGCACGAGAAAAACCACGATAGTTGCGAGTACCAGCGACTGCCTGTGCTTGGGTGCCCATGTATGAACCGAGCAGAGTAAACCAAGCCGCGGCTAGCCCCAAGACAATATCATCAACAAAAATAGATGCAGATATACAAATAATCCAGACTGCATCAAGCAATCGGTCAAAGGTGTGGTCAAGGTAATCTCCCCATCTGGTGACTCTTCCTGTAGCTCGTGCAACCGGCCCGTCTAGGCCGTCTAATGCCATTGCTAGAGTGATTAATATACCGCCACCAAGAAGCATTGATGCCCCAAAATTATCAGCAGATGCTAAGTAAACAGACAGACCCCCAAGTATGCCAATTGGTAGGGCAATCCAAGTGATTGCAGCAGGACTCATCCACGACATTGCCTTGACAATGGGAGTCAATGTTTGCTCCCAAACCTTACGTAATTTCTCTAAAGCCATATCTCTTACCAAACCTT
>Ga0233438_10003150_pt1 | contig 15478 bp, 12 predicted proteins | sample SI_123_September_FD_182720 | JGI IMG/M metagenome (GOLD analysis project Ga0233438, IMG submission 182720) | Seawater microbial communities from Saanich Inlet, British Columbia, Canada - SI_123_September2016_10_MG | ecosystem: Environmental > Aquatic > Marine > Inlet | place: Canada: British...
CATGTGGGTTGGGTGTCGAATAGAAGCAGCGAGTACTTTTGTTGAAATATCATACTGTGACCATGTGTCCATGATCTCTGCAATCAAATTCATTCCATCATGGCCAGTGTCGTCAATTCTACCAATGAATGGGGATACGTAAGTTGCACCGGCTTTAGCAGCCATAAGAGCTTGCGATGCAGAAAAGATGAGAGTTACGTTTGTGTCAATTCCTTCATCAGTTAGAACCTTGGTCGCTGCAAGACCCTCTGGTGTACACGGAATTTTAATGATGACATTTTCTGGCAATTCACTCTTAAGTTGCCTTGCTTGTTCAAGCATACCTGCAGTATCCATTGCTGTAACTTCAGCAGAGATTGGACCTGAGCATATGTTTGCAATTTCTCGAACAACTTCTTTGAAGTCCCGTCCACTTTTTTTGATAAGTGAAGGATTTGTTGTTACGCCATCGAGAATACCCCAAGCGGCAATTTCTCGAATTTCATCTACGTCTGCGGTATCTAGGAAGAACTCCATGAAGACCGCTCTAGCAGGCACTCCTTCAATATGACGGATGCCTTACTTGCGTTGCATTGCTCGACGTGCAGCCTTTACAATATGAGGTGCACTCAATTCCATTATTTCGAGCATCTCGTCGGATTGTCCAGATTCACCAAATCGATCTTTGACGCCAACGCGTTCCAATGGAGTGGTTGAGGTCATAGAGAGATGTTCTGCAACAGCTCCTCCTAGGCCACCGATAATTGAATGATCTTCTGCAGTAACAATGCAACCGCACCGTTGTGCAACATTGTCAATTAAATCAGTATCGAGTGGTTTAATCGTATGCATATCAACCACAGTAGCATGAATTCCTTCCTCAGCAAGTATTTCAGCTGCTTTTAGAGATTCTGAAACGAGGACACCACAGGATATGATTGCCACATCCGTGCCATTTTTGAGTTCGATACCCTTTCCGATTTGAATTAAATCTTCTGGAACATCATCATACAATACAGGTGTTTTATTTCGCGCAGTCCTCATGTACGATGGATTAGTTGAAGTAGCAAGTCGCTTGGTTAGGATGCGTGTACTTACTTCATCACTTGGGTGCATGACTGTCACGTTTGGAAGTGTTCTGAAAATCGCTAGATCCTCTATTGATTGTGCAGATGATCCATCTGTTCCTGTATGAGTTCCACCATGTGAACCACATAGATGAACAGCTAGTTTCGGGCGAGCAACACCATTTCTCATTTGTTCAAACGCACGTTCAGTGAATATAGCAAATGTCGATGCGAAAGGAATGTATCCACTCGATGCCATACCTGCTGCTACAAGGAGCATATTTTGTTCCCCAATACCGCAAGAAATAGTACGTTCTGGATATGCCTTTCTAAAGTGAAGAGATTTTGTAGATTTTCCGAGGTCAGCTTCGAGAACTACTACTTTTTCGTTATCTGCAAGTTCAAGCAATGCTTGACCATAACCATCTCGTGTTGCAGCCATTCGTGTCAAAGTTCCACCCCCAATTCTGAAAGAGCCAGAGCATATTGTTCATCGTTTGGTGCTGCGCCATGGAACGACGGATTGTCTTCCATAAAGGAAATTCCCTTGCCTTTTACAGTATGAGCGATGAGTATTGATGGCCCATCGTTGGTTTCTGCAAGATAGTTCATGCCTTCAACGACTTCGTTCATATCATGGCCATCGATTTCTTTCACGTTCCATCCAAATGCTCTCCATTTTGCAGGAATGTCAAACATTCTCATTTGTGTTTCGCAAAAGTCATCGTTCTGAATTCGGTTACGGTCGAGAATGACTTTGAGATTACCAAGTTCATGATGTGCAGCAGCCATAGCCGCTTCCCAAACTGAGCCTTCTTGAATTTCACCGTCTCCAAGCATAACAAATGCTCTTCTTTCACTTCCGTCGAGTTTTGCAGCAATTGCGCACCCCATACCATACGATAGACCCATTCCAAGACTTCCTGCGCTGAAATCTACGCCTGGACACCATTTCATGTCGACGTGACCCTGGCAAACGCCTCCAAGGACACGATATGACTTCAAATCCTCATGAGAAATGAATCCTCTTTCCGCAAGTAATGCGTACATACCTGGGGATGCGTGCCCTTTTGAAAGGATGAATCTATCTCGATCCTCCCAATCAGGGTCATCAGAGCGAACTCGCATTGTAGTTCCGTAGAGCCCCGCTAACAAATCGATTTCAGATAGAGATCCACCTGGATGTCCAGCCTGAGCTCTGTAAACCATCTTGATAATTTCAATTCTACACTTTCGTGCAAGTTCTTCTAATTCTTCGATAGTGTGTTGCATGGGCACCAGTAATACTATGCCATCGCCTTTGGCCTTTGATAATTACCGTGGGTATTACTTTGAATTTGGGATGAAAGAACGGACTAATTTGTAGAGTGCATGGCGAGCAGTGGCCAACATTTCCCTTGCTAAGTTGCCTCCATCAGGTAATGCTCTGGTTGCCAGCCACAAAAAGACGCCAACAAACCATGCAAAGAACAAAAGTGATAATCCCTGAGGCAGTGTTGTAATTTGGAAAATTGAATCGAGATTTATGTTAAGGACAATAAGTACGGCAATTAAAACACCTAATATTGATTCACCTGCAATAAATCCTGCACCTATCAGAACGCCACGACTTTCCACTTCATATGCGGCTTGTTTAGCATCTTTCGACGGTTCTCTGTCAAGTGTTCCATCGACACGAAGATAGGCAGAACCAATGGCTAAGGACGATAGAATACCGCCAAGCATAATTGGAACGCTCAAACGAAGAGGTAGATATATTCCGATTGCAACAGACATAACCGGCATGGACAAACGAATCAATACAACAGCCAATGCTGCTCCAAGGAAAACCATGGGGAGATTCATATCTCCTACGAACGCTCCTTTCACTATTGCTCCTATCAATTCTGCTTGTGGCGCGAATAAAGCCTCACTACAGTCATAGAGATTGGGGGAGTCTATGCCTTCTGATGCAACAATTCGTTCATTCGTTGCAATGCAAGCAGTTGATGATATTTGGAAGGCATTGTGAAGAAGACTAATTGTCGGGCCAATTACAAATGCTCCAGTGATGACACCTACGATTTCTGCAATCTGTTGACGCCATGGGGTCGCACCAACCATATGACCGGTTTTTAGATCCTGCATGACATCTCCTGCTATTGCGGCGCTGCTCGCCACAACTGCTGCAATCAATAAAGTCGCATACATCAGTTCTTCTTGTCCTAGACCAAGGAAATAAGAACCTACAATCCAAACGAGTCCTACTGTGAATAATAACGTGGCGATCGTCATTCCAGAAACTGGAGAATTACTCGAGCCCACGACACCCGCAATGTATCCTGCAACCGCTGCGAAAAAGAAGGATACAACAGCCAAGAAAAGGGCGCCTGCTAATGAAAGTATCAGTGACCCAGTTATGTACCAATAAAAGAAGAAGGTAAGAATGACGAGAACTCCACACACAACACTTACCCATTTCATGGGTAAATCCTTCTCAGTTCTCAAATGGTATTCATTATCGGATTCATTTTGGACAAAGGATTTCTTCAGACCTGTAAAGATCGTCTTTCGCATGCTCCATAAGGTGTATACTCCACCTACGACCATCGCCCCTACGCCTACATAACGAACTTGTTCAAGCCAAAGGGTATAGAATCCGTTTGTTAATGTGTTTGATTGAGGCCAGCCATTGAGAAAACCGAGTAATGGCACGAGTATGGCATATCCAAGGATACCTCCTAAAAAGATGAATGAGGCAATACGAATACCAACAATAAATCCAACCGAAAGTAAAGCAATAGAGAGATCCATTCCTGCATATAGACGTGTTTTGAATACTTCAACTGCACCTTCTGCTTCACTGTGTACAATTTTGAATCCCTTGACCATTAGACCATACAATGCACCTATTCCAAGAGCATATACGATAGCCAGTGCCCCGCTCCCTCCTTCTTCACCTGCAACGAGTACTTCTCTGCAGGCAACGCCTTCTGGGTAAGGAAGCGCTTCTTCAACGATAAAGAGACGCCTTAGAGCAATAGTAAACATTGTTCCTAATAATCCACCTAGTAACGCTATTGCTAGGGTCGGGAACCATTCAATTTCAACCCAAATACCGATGACTAACATTGCTGGAACTGTGAATATTACACCAGCAGCAAGAGATTCGCCAGCACTTGCCATAGTTTGAACAGCATTATTTTCAAGAATACTCACATCCTTGAATAATGTGCGTAGTATCAACATTGACATAACAGCAGCTGGAATGCTTGCAGATACGGTCATACCTGCATAGAGTCCAAGATAGGCATTTGCAGCAGTCATGAGAATCCCCAAAACAATTCCGACAACAATTGCTCTCAGAGTCAATTCTAAGGGCTCTTCATCGGCTGGAATGTAGGGTCCATCCAATTCGCTCATACACACCCGAGTCATTGATGGTTTGAGAAAGATTCGGAAACAAATTTTGCATAAAGAGGTATATTTTTATTTTTATTTTCATGGGAAGTCCTCCATTATAATCATAAATCATAATGTTTCCCAACGGAATGGGTAATCCTTGGTTTTTGACCATTTGAATATCCATGGGTGATATATTTGGTTCAACAAAATTGGCACGCTATGGACAGTGCAGAAGCACTTACAACTCTTGATTCCAATCCTCAAGGACTAGCGCAATCTGAAATCATTGACCGTATAAATAAGTACGGACCGAATCAACTTGAACAACCTGAGCCGACCTCCGCAATTCTTCGATTTTTGAGTCAGTATAATGACCCACTAAATTATCTGCTAATCGGGGCTGCACTCGTAGCATTAGCGATCCATCCTGAACAACCAGGAGATGCAATATTCATCTTTTTGGTATTAACAGCAAATGCTGTCTTCGGTTTCTGGCAGGAAGGCCAAGCAGAACAAGCAATGGATGCACTCAAGCAAATGAGTATATCCAATTGCGTAACGATAAGAGATGGTTATGAGTCTGAGATTCCAACAGATTCACTTGTCCCAGGTGATATTGTAAAACTCGAGGAAGGATTGAATGTCCCTGCGGATATACGTCTATTAGAAGTCTATCAGTGCCGGGTTGATGAGTCTGCTTTGACCGGAGAATCTGAGCCGATTACAAAACGTGTGAACCCCTTGGATCCAAACACTCTGCTAGCCGATCGACGGAACATGATGTACATGGGTACAACCGTATCAACGGGCCGTGCAATTGGACTTGTTGTTGAAACAGGTATGACAACTCAGCTGGGCCACATTGCAAGCGATATTTCAGAGGCTGTTACACCAAAAACACCACTCGAATTAAAATTAGAGTCGCTCGGTCGCTTCCTTGGATTTATTGCCCTAATCGTAGCAGTACTTCTCGTATCAATCAAGATGATACTCGCCATTGGTGGAGAACTAAGTCTTTGGGAAGTTGCAGTTGATCAGTTCATTGTAGCAATAGCAATTTTCGTTGCCATTGTACCTGAAGGTTTACCAATTATTCTCGTCATAACCCTCGCTCTTGGGATGCGTAATATGGCGCGTCATAAAGCCATTATTCGCCGTATGAAAGCAGTTGAAACACTGGGCTCAACTACAGTCATATGTTCTGACAAGACAGGTACACTGACTAAAAATGAAATGACTGTTCGACAATTACACACTGTTGAGAGTTTGTACAATGTTAGCGGCGATGGCTTTAGCCCGAAAGGAACCCTGATTGGCGAAGATGGAGATTTATCCGACCAAGAAATGTCCTCTCTTCAAAGCAATCAATCATTCAGACTTCTCGGTGCATGCCTTTCACTTTGCCATAATTCTCAAATTTCAAAAGTTGAAGGTCGATGGTCGGCAATAGGAGATCCTACAGATTCAGCATGTGCGGTTCTAGGATGGAAGTTGAATGGCCACATTGGCAAATTCGCTCAACGCCATCCAAGAATTCATGAATTTTTCTTCAATACAGAGCGTAAAAGAATGTCTGTCATCCATGAGTATGAAGGTGAGCGATGGGTCTTTGTCAAAGGTGCAGCGGGCGGATTTGTACCGATTACTACTCACCGATTCAAGGATGGAGAAGTCGTACCAATCGAAAAAGCTGATTTTAAAGATGCACAGAAAGTTAACGAAGCGATGGGTTCAAAATCGATGAGAGTGATTGCTTTAGCAGCTCGAAAATTAGAACCTGAAGAAGATATGGAAGATATTGAAGTTGTTGAAAGCGGATTGATTTTCTTAGGACTTGTGGGAATCATGGATCCTCCAAGACCAGAAGTACGTGATGCAATCAAGATTTGTCAAGATGCTGGAATTAAGGTGAAGATGATTACCGGTGACCATCATCTAACTGCCGCTGCTATTGGTAAAGAACTTGCAATAAACACCGGTTCGGAATCACCTGTCAGCGGGGAAGAACTTAGGCAAATGTCCGATGAAGAACTCTCTTCTTCTGTAGAAGGTTCAATCTTTTCAAGAGTAACGCCAGATCAAAAAATGAGGATTGTAGCCTCGTTACAAGCGAAAGGGGAAATCGTCGCAATGACTGGAGACGGTGTTAACGACGCTCCTGCATTATCAGGTGCCAACATCGGTATTGCGATGGGTATTGCAGGAACTGATGTGGCTAAAGATGCTGCAGATATGGTTCTTCAAGATGATAACTTCGCAAACATTGTACATGCGATTGAAGAAGGAAGAAAGATCTATCAAAATATACGCAACTTCGTCCGTTATCAAGTCTCAACGAATGTTGCAGCAGTTGCACTCATTGTCATCTCTACGTTCATATTTGGTTGGAATTTACCGTTAACAGCAACCCAAATCCTAGTGATCAATATTCTGATGGATGGCCCTCCTGCAGTAGCTTTAGGTGTCGAAAAACGCCATGGGAATGTGATGGGTCGTCCACCTAGGCCAGTCGACGAGGGCCTTCCTAATTCGAGAGATATTAGTCTAATCTTTTACCTAGGGGCAGTGATGGTCATTGGCACACTCATAATTTTCTACCTTTCTGGAGGCGGTGTGATTACAGATGATGCTTGTTCTGTTGGCCCATTAGATACTGGAGAGTACACCTGGATGGAAAGTTGTCTCGCAGGAGAAGAAAGTGGTATTAGTGACTGGAATAATCATGCCGAAGATCTGTTTTCAAAAGCACAAACAATGACCTTTGCTGTTTTTATCATATATCAGTTATTTAACGTTCTCAATTGTCGTTCGGGCGATGCAAGTTTATTCACTTTAGGAGTCTTTTCAAATAAAGCCATCAATTATGCTATTCTAATTTCAGCTAGTCTACTCTTCGTGTTCGTACACTTCGCTTCAAGCACGATTCCACTTGTTGGAATTGAATTCGGAAATTTATTGAGTACAATATCACTTAAATCGACAGATTGGTTTGTCCTGACATTAGTCGCGTCAACGGTCTTTTTGATTGAAGAATTCCGGAAATTTATGTTCAATAATGGATTCTTTAACGTCCGTCGTTGATTGTGGTTACATCCACATCTTGATGAAGAATGAGCGTGAGGCATAGGCATGTCCAACTGGAAATCTGCCGTAGTCGATGCAGATAGGAACAAGGATTGGAAAGTTCGCCTAAAGGCCTCTCTTCAGGATGTTCATTGGTCAGAGTCATTGCAATCTATTGTCAACAAGATTTTAGATGATGAACAACTTGATGCGTCTGATGGTTGCATTTTATTCGAAACCAAAAATCTGAACGAATTGGGTCATCTTGCTAATTTACACAAATTGGCCATGTTTGGAAACAACGCCTACTTCAATTCTAATGTTCACATTAATCAAACCAATATATGCGTACTTGCATGCAGATTCTGTGCATTCAGGAGAGGGCCAAAGGCTTCAGATGCTTACGCATTATCAATCGATACATATCTTTCTGAACTCGAAAAGTTTTCTTCATTTGTTAACGAAGTCCATTCGGTTGGTGGGCTCCATCCAGAATGGGATGTTGATCACTATTGTTCATTGTTTGAACGAATCAGGGAAGAACACCCGCATGTCTCGATAAAAGCCCTCACTGCGGTTGAAATAAAGCATCTTTCTCAAGTTTCTAATCTATCCATAAAAGAGGTATTGATTAGATTCAAAGATGCTGGATTAACTTCTTTACCAGGTGGTGGAGCAGAGATTCTAGATGATGATGTACGCCAAGTTATCTGTAACGGAAAGGAATCCAGTCAAGAATATTTAGACATTCATGAAGCAGCTCATGAGATTGGACTCCCTAGCAACTGTACAATGCTCTTTGGAACAATCGAAACTGCAAAACAACGAGTAGAACATATGATTCAATTAAGGGATTTAGGCCACAGAACGAACGGTTTCCAATGTTTTGTCCCCTATCCTTTCCTTCCTGACTCTACACGATTACCTATGGCTCAGTTATCCACTGGACAAGAAATCCTTAGAGTTATTGCAGTATCCCGCATTATGCTCGATAGTATACCACACATCAAGGCATATCGAATGAATATAGGAGATTCTATGGCCGAACTTGCATTACAATTCGGAGCAGATGATATTGATGGCACCGTTAAGCAAGAATCAATTATGCATCTCGCCGGTTCTAAAACGCCACTGAATTATGGCGTCAATCAACTCGCTAAACTCGTCACTCGCTCTGGAAATATACCTATCAAACGAAACACTACATACTCTGAGTTTGAGGAGTTTGTTCCTGTTAAAGAACCGCGTAGACTGCCTGTTGTATGAGGAATTGAAATGAATTTGGGAAGTGAATTGTTGTGGGCCAATACCATAGGCCGAGTAGCCTTCATGAATTGCGATCCATTATTTCTTGGACTCGACCCTACATTCAATGTCTTACCAGCACCCCCTTCATGGTTAACTGGGCATCTATTGAGAAGAGATTGCGTTCTTGCACCAATACCAGCAGCTGATTTTGCGCGTCACCATCAAGAACTCGTCCTTATACCAGAGATTGGAATAAGTTCGAAAGGTGAAGTTGGAAGCGTACTCGTCTTCGGAAATCGACCTGTAGAGGAAATGAGAGACATCGCAATGCCCAGTGATTCCGCTTCTTCGGTTGCTTTACTCAAATATCTGTTAAAGGTAAGAGGTCTTGATCCGCGCCCTGTTGAAATGGGCCCAGATCTTGATAGCATGCTCGATAGATGTGATGGAGCTTTACTGATAGGTGACAGAGCACTTGACAGAGCAAAAACCAATCCTGAACTTGTTCAATTGGACCTAGGACAAGCGTGGCTTGAGCACTCAGGCCATCCGATGGTGTTCGGAGTATTTGCGGCGAGAAAAGATACGCCTATTGAATTCGTAAAACGAGCACATTCCGCTTTAATTGAGCGGTTAGAGTTATTTGAAAACGATCCTATGACGAGGGAAAAAGTAATTCTAAATGCGCATCAACAGTCTGATATGTCGATTGAACGTATGAATCGATACTTTGGTGAAGTCTTTAATCGACTGGATACTGAACATGTTTCAGGTTTACAAGAATATCTCACATTATGCTGCGGGATGAAGGAAAAGATAGAATTCATGTGGTGATTATTCTTCATACCTATCCAGAACATTTGACATTTCGACATCTTCAACATCAGATGATTGCCGTACAGCCCTGCGCTTTCGTACTGCAGGTTTAGCCTCATCTTCGACTAAACGTCGTCGCTTGGCGACCTTAACTGTGGAATCCTCTTCGGTTGCGCGTGCCCTTCTCTTCCGAGTTACAGGTACCGGAATTTGATCTCGCTCGGCACGTATAGTTCTAGATCGAATGCGAGGAGAGGGATTCTCAGATTTATCTTCCTCTGCAATAATAGATGTTTGAATTCCTTCAATCTCACCAAAAGAGGTATCATCTATTTCTTCATCATCATCAAATGTTTGCTCGTCTTCTTCTTCGTCATCTAAATTAATTGAATATGTATTTTCTTTATTCTTTAATTTAAGTGCAAAAAACCCAAAGATAAGTATGGATGAAACTATCAGGGAAATGAACCACCATGAAGTAAATACGGACGCATCCACCAAATTCTCATTGGCACTCTCAACTTCTTCATTCAAACTTAAGGAGATGGTGTCTTCTTGTAAAAACCAAGGTGAAAATGATTCGGTTTCATATGCTTGGCCGGATACGGATACTGAAATCGGATGTTGTTCGCTAAGGATTGTGATACTTCCATCAACAGCAGTCGGCTGGTATAAAATTCGGACTGCATTGCTGCCAATTTCAATGTCTCCCGTCATGTTAAATTTGGTAGAAATTGAATATCTTATGTGTGTTCTATCGTCATCAACTTGTGTCAATTCCATGCCTGATATGACGCTACAACTCATTGATAAATAATCTAAAGAAATTCCATTAATATCAATTGCATCTAGGATAGATTTTGAATAATTTTGTTCATGGATATTCTCGCAATATGATTCTGCAAAGAGCAATGCTTCTTCGGTTGATAGTTTTAGATCGGAATCCAGTGAGTAACGTGATAAGTCTCGGACAATTGATGAGTCAGATTTGTTTAGCGTGAAGGTTTCTATTACCTCTAATTCAGATTCATTAAGAATCAAATCCATAGTACGCATGTACGTTTCATCTGGCAACAAATCACAACTGAAACTTCCTCCTGCATCGCAATTAAGGTCCCAAATATCTTCTATGCCATCTCCGTCATCATCATCATCAATAGAATTTGGAATTCCATCGCTATCAAAATCAGAACCAGATTCACCTACTCCGTTTCTTAGGTGAATTGAACGATACGTTACAACATGTTCGGTTGTAGAACTGAATAATGCATATTCAATAATCCCAGGGCTTGATTCCAACAGTTCAAAATCCGAAAACGGATGAAAAATTGCTACTTCTGTAATTTCACTTGAGTCAGATGAATCATATGTTGAAAGAAATTGGCCGATGGTGGTTCTATGAGCGTATACATGCTGCCCATTTGAAGACCACTTGTAAGAATTGATACCGGGCACGTCTAAGGGTCTGAGTTCAGAACCTGACAGGGTCCACTTTCGAATTTTATCTCCATCAATACTCACTGTAAACATGGATTCAGTTGGATCAAATGAACAATCATTAACACTATTATCGAGGATAAGTTCGTGGTGTATATAATCGCCGTTTGAATTCCAAATCATGAGTCTTCCGTTTTCGTCGGCACCCATTATGTACGAACCAGAAGGTGATATGTCTGCACATTTTACATTGCCTGATAGATTTCCACTGTACTGAGCTTCGGTACTCAAATCTTCCCGATTGAGTTTGATTAATCCCGTTGTAGGATGGTTTGTGATCAGTGATGCTCCATTATTTGTCCATGAAAGGAGAACAGCATTAGAAGCAGTGGCCTGAGAAGATATTTTTGTATTGAAAGTATCAGTATCAATTACGTAGAACGTATCGGATGCTGTACCGCTGTCCCTGATGGTAAGAGCTAATCTCGAACCATCTGGAGAAAGTGCAATCGACAAAATTTCTTGCTCAAATAATTTCGATTGAATGGTATCTTGGTTAGTAGGTGTATATTGGATCAAAGTCTTTCCAAATGAAGCGTAGGCTACTGTTCCGTCTTGATTAAGTTCAATAGACATAAAACCTTGGTTTTGTATTCCCGAATCATACGTCGATTCAAAAAATAAATTATTTGAATCTGCACTAATCATAGGAGCCATGAACAGTATGGTCAAAGGGATGATGAGAAACCTCAACATGGATGACTTCGCCATGTTTCATAATGGTCAATGCAATACTTAAACCATCCCCTCTGTGTATCATTTCTGATACTTGGTTGTATAAAATTTTCATCGGTTAGTTCATGAAGGTCTTCAAGTTGGAAAGAACATGGCATCTTTACCGCTTGATGAGAATGGCAACATGATTGTTCGAATTGGACATTCTCCAGATCCAGATGATGCTTTTATGTTTCATGCGATGACAACTAATGCATTTCCTACACCAGGATATAATTTTGTTCATGAACTACAAGACATAGAGACTCTCAACCATAGAGCCATGCGACAGGAGTTGGAAGTCTCTGCGGTTTCAATTCACGCATTTCCTGACATTGCTGAACATTATGCTTTGATGAACTGCGGCGCTTCAATGGGGGAAGGCTACGGTCCTATGATTGTTTCAAAACAAGGCTTGAGCCTAGATGAAGCAAAAGAATCAACCATAGCCATTCCTGGACTGAAGACCTCTGCTTACATGGGTCTCAAACTCGCATGGGGAGATGTTAATGTCGAAGTCGTACCTTTCGACGAGATTATTCCACGAATCCTTGACGATACCTATTCATGTGGCCTTATTATCCACGAAGGACAATTAACGTACGTCGAACATGACCTGAACGTTCTCATTGACTTAGGAGTTTGGTGGAATGAACGAACCGATGGATGGCCTATGCCTTTGGGTGGTAACGTTGTCCGCAGAGACTTAGGTGACAAAATTATGGAGGACATAACTATGTACACCAAAATGAGCATCGAACATTCAATTAAACATCCAGAAGAAGCTTTAGAATTCGCAAAAGCATGGGGTAGAGGTATCGATGATGAAACAAATCAAAAATTTGTTACCATGTACGTGAATGATCGGACCATTGACTACAAACCAGAAGGTAGAGCCTCAATTCGACGATTCCTAAGGGAAGGAAAAGAAATTGGATTAATAGATCCAGAATTCTCTGAAGAGTCAATGCAATTTATCGGTGCCACTGAAGAATAGGGTGTGTTCGCATGGGTGAAAAACCAGAAGTCAGTGAATACGGCTCTGTTGACCCTGCTCCCGCATCTGATGAATCTGATATGGAACATCTGAAATCAATATTGTTTGATGATTCAGCACGGATGTTCGAGCGTATGCGAGTGGTTTTCAAATTCCGTAATATTCGAACCTCCGATTCATGCCTCGCCCTTTGCAAGGCCTTTTCCTCCAAGAGCGCATTACTAAGGCATGAGTTAGCCTATGTTTTGGGTCAGATGCAGATGGATGAAGCACTTCCTTCACTTATCGAGCGACTATCAGATGTTGATGAGCATGTAATGGTACGACACGAAGCAGCAGAAGCGCTTGGTGCAATAGGAAATCTATCTGCTCAACCTATATTGGAAAGTTTTCTATCAGATCCATTTGTAGAAGTCAGTGAGTCTTGTGAAGTTGCTCTTGACCTATTGGATTGGGTCGCAAAAAGTTCCACTCCTTGATAATGATTCAATCACGACATTTTAGAACCTTGACCTTCAGGAGCAAATGGTGAGGAGATGCCACACGAACACGTACAATTAGCTCAAGCCCCTAATGGTGAGATTGGCCCACGATGTCATGATTGTGGATTACGATTGACTTTTGGCTCATCCATGGTTCTTAATGAGCACTACTATTGTTGGGATCATTACGTCGTAAAGACAGGTGCCGATTCTGTTACAGAAGTAAGCACTATGGAACAGAAATTTTACATCAAAAAATAAATTGGGTTTCGTTCAATAACTGTCACCTCCTAGTGTCATTATGGCATCACAAGGATGGGCTCGATTTGCGCATCGCTTTGGCCGTTATTATCAAACATCCCAGTTCTGGCGTCCTCCACGGATGACCATGCGGGAATGGATGTTCATCCCGTTTGGTGGCGCACCACCTCTAAGACATCGAGCATTCAGAGGGGAAAATGATCTCCGCCAATTTCTCTCCGAGAGAGCAATGCATTCTTGTTTCTATTCAACTGCTTACTGGAATAAGCCATATGAAATGAAAATGGATGCAAAGGAATGGCAAGGTGCTGATTTAATTTTTGATTTGGATGGAGATCACCTGCCTGGTGTCACCGACAGAGATTTCCCCGGAATGCTCGATGTAATACGCGACCAAGCCCATGCTCTTTGGAATGATTTTTTAGAACCTGAATTTGGCTTCAAAAGAGAATTTTTACAAGTCACGTTTTCTGGACATCGAGGGTTTCACCTCCATTATAGAGATCCTTCGCTCTTTCATTTGGATTCAGAAGCGAGGAGAGAACTCGTTTCGCACATTCGAGGTGAAGGAGTTGATGTATCTGGAGGTCTTGCTCAATATAATGATGTGAATTCTAAAGGTTGGTCGAAGAGAATTCGTGGCCAAATCCCTACACTGATCGGGAAATTGACCGATATTGCAACAAATGCCGAAGATTCTAAGAGCACACTCAAGACGTTACATCTCGAACTTAAAGAACAACTTCGGAGAGAGGGGAAACCCGGACGTGGAATCGCCTCCATTCAAAAATTAGCAGATTTGTTCGTTCATGAGGAACGACTGCAACGAGTGCTTGATGGAAAATTTGCTGCGCTTGGGAAGTTGCAAGGATTATTCCTAGATTTGGTTAAATCCGATGCTTCAATCGTTTTAGGGGCTGCTGGGGAAACTGATGAAGTTGTGACTATAGATGTCCGCAGACAAATCCGATGGCCAACGTCTCTGCATGGGAAAACAGGAATGCGAGTAACAGAATTCGAGTTAGAACGACTTGATCCTGATCGTTCTAACCCTTTCGATGCACTGAATGAAGCCTTTGTTTTCGGTATGGATAAAAATCTCAAAGTCGAAATTACCGTAGAAGACGCAATTGTTCGATTTGGAGACAATACACATGAAGTAAAACAAGGAGATGTCATCGATGTGTCTGAATCATCTGCAACTTTTTTGTGTCTAAAAGGCTGGGGCTCCCTAGTTTAGATTCATGGTCGAAATCTATAATTTTCCTTGTCTTATTTGTGGGAAGGTTCAAGGGCAGCATCATCTCCAAGACATTTAGAGGTGAGCCGATGCGCCGGAAGAAAAAGAACAAATCACAAAATGTTCCCGCAACCCCGTTGCCTCCAATGCCTGGAATGCCCTTACCACCACTTGCTGGTCAACACCCCATGCCTGGCATGCCATTACCTCCATTACAACCGGCTCCTGGAGACTTGCCCTCGGCTCCTTTGCCAGTGGCTCCACCACTTCCAGCGGTACCAACGGTGAATGCTCCAGCCACCCCACCAGCACAAGTCACTCCACCAGCACAAGTCACTCCACCTGCTCCATTGCCACAGGCAGCACCTGCTAAAGATTCGAATGAATATGGAGACTTATGGGCCAAACGCTCTGCTAAGCCACTTCCTCAAATCTATGGAGCTATTGACAGACTTGGCTCCGGCGAGGCAGGTTCTCTCCTTGACCGATACTCCGATCGTTTTGGCCACTCGTTGGACAGGGACATCATCGTTTTGAGGAAAAAAGAACGAGAAGATGCTCTAAATGAAATTCGTTCGGAACCTGTTGTAGAATTACTTGACGTCGAAGAACCTGACCGTCTTGAGGAAGTAGAAACTGAACTTCGTTCTCTCAAACCGCAGTATGAAGCCGCCAAAGCTTCCCAAGATAAAGCGGCTCTCAAAACTCTTGTACCTCAACTTGAATCATT
>Ga0233438_10003152_pt1 | contig 15470 bp, 18 predicted proteins | sample SI_123_September_FD_182720 | JGI IMG/M metagenome (GOLD analysis project Ga0233438, IMG submission 182720) | Seawater microbial communities from Saanich Inlet, British Columbia, Canada - SI_123_September2016_10_MG | ecosystem: Environmental > Aquatic > Marine > Inlet | place: Canada: British...
CTTAGATTAGGTTGGAATGCTAGTCGATTTGACGTCCTTTCTCTGCGCGGCTGTTATATAGAATGCTTGTATTGCTGCAAGATGAGAAAAATCATGCAGCTTGCGTACTTTTACCCAATCCAAAGACGTATATAAACTGATACTTAGATAGTTCCAGTCCGTCGCAGAAATGTGTTTATCAGCCACAACATTTTCTAAGTACTTAAATGAACGCTCGATGCGCTCATGTTGCAAGTTGAAATACATTTTATCATCAGTGGTATCAAATCCCGATTTATCCAACAAAAATAATTGAATATAGGAGTCAGTGATACCATCAATGATTTTAAGTAAATTGAGCTGTGGTATGGATAAATACGGACGCGCTAATTTTTCATGTAAGTATTGAGCAATCACCGTTGAATCACATAATACCAATCCATTATCTTCAAACATTGGAATTTTCATCGTCGGATTAAGTTTGCGTAATATAGCTCGACCCTCGACTGATGAGGTTGGAGCATCAATCATGTCATAGTTGACGTCCATTAATATTAAGCGTAAACGGCGCACATAAGGCGAGGTAAACGAACCGTATAATTTCATACTTATTATCCTTGTTGTAAGCTTAAACCACGACGCGTGGCGATGATCAGCAGCGATAATAATGCAAGAAAGCTCATGCTACCACCAGAACTTCCACCAGTAGAAGGAGTGGGGGTTGGTGTTGGCGTAGGGGCTGCGTTGACGGTAATAGTCAGGGTGCCAGTTGCAGTGTTAGAGCCATCGCTAAGAGTATAGGTAATGACTTCATTACCTGTAAAATTAGCCGCGCTAACATAGCGTACGTTGTTTCCTACCACGCTAACGGCACCTGAACCATTGGTGGCTGCCGAAGAGAGCGTCAATGTATCTCCTTCAGTGTCGGTATCATTGGCTAATACCAACACGTTAATGGTGCTTCCTGTTATGGTTGTTGCGGTGTCTGCTACCGCTGTAGGTGCTGTGTTTACCGGTGGTGCCGATACTGTGATAGTTAAGGTGCCGGAGACTGAATCAAGTCCATCAGTTACATCATAAGTAAGTACTTCTGAGCCGACAAAATCAGCGGCACTGATGTATTGAACTTGGTTATTAACGACAGTAACAGTGCCTGAGCCAGACGTACTTACATCCGTTAATGTCAATGTCTCACCATTGCCATCGGTGTCATTTGAGAGCACGTCAACTGTTATAGATTGCATCGTTTCGGCGTTAGCGGTATCAGCAGTAGTAAGTGGAGGAATATTAGGCATTAGCTCTTCTACTGTGATCGTTAAGGTTGTTGAAGCTTGTGCTGTACCATCACTGATCGTGTAGCTAATTGTTTCAATGCCGACAAAACCTGCTGCAGGTGTATAGTTAATTCCTGTTGGCACAATCGTCGCCGTTCCGCCTGCTGAAGCTTGCGTGCTGATAACAGTTAATGTATCACCGCTGTCAACATCCATATCGTTGGCTAAGACTGCTACCACATTATTGGATGAGTTTTGAGTCACAATTGCGATATCTTCTATAGCAATGGGGGCGTCGTTCACTGGGGTGACGGTGACACTAGCAATAAATACATTGCTGGTTTGTCCATTTAATGTTGCGACTACATTGACCGATAATGTGCCGATAAAATTAGTGGTAGGGGTAATGGTATTATTAGCGATAGCGTAATTTTGACCGGATTGAACTGTGATGAGTTCAGGAGTTTCACTAAACGTAAAGTTATTGATTTGCAGTGTTAATGAAGTGTCTTCAGCTAAGGATAACGTGTTTTGCCCTGTGATAATGACTGCTGGTGGTGCTGTGATATTTGACGAAAAAACGCCTTCCGAAGGACTATAAAAAATATTGTCGCTACATCTTACACGAATATTTTGAAAACGTTGCTCGCCATTGGTACCAGGTAAATTAACAAGTGCACTGCCGTTATTGGCGACATTGCTAGCTAAAATGAACGGATAGGTGGCACCTGTACTATTGGACAATTCTATATTGACCGTTGCACAATTGATGGGTGCTTGATCAGTACCTGCGACATTCCAAGCTACGGTAATTGGGTTGGTATCAAAAAAATCATTGCGAGTCGGTGCAGTTACCTCAAACACTGCGCCTGTATCGACAACATTAAATGTCACCTCATCCGAGGCGCTGCCACCTTGATTATCGCGAACGGTAAACTGAAAGTTTAAGTCTCGGTTGGTTGTCGGTAGTGCTTCACCATAACGGGTGAGGCGTTGTATAGCGTTGATTTTTTTAGGTAAATATCTTTCAGGTCCATTGCTTGGGCTAAGAGAACGAAATAACGGACCATCACCACTATCAGTTTCATCTTCTAATCGGCTACTGGTTTCAGTGCCTAGATCATATTGTTCCCAAGAGTAAGTTAACGTATCACTGGCATTGGCATCGGTACCCACCCCCGATAAAATAAACGGAGTATTGGCAGGAATGCTAAGGTCAGGACCCGCATTAGCTTGTGGATGGGTGTTTTGGGATGCGACTCGAATACCACAATTAGGGGTGTTTTGACGCGCAAATGCAATTTCGGCGGCCATCTCATTTAACGAATGTACATGATAATAATCATCAACTTGTCCAGCAACATTTTGTTCACCACAGATACCGGCATAGGACATGATAGTCGTGCCTGAGCCGACTTCAAATGCGGCGTTTGCTTCTCGGTTACCCCCGTCACAACTTCCTGTTGTCCCATTAAACGTGTGATTGGCGCCAAACTGATGGCCGAGTTCATGGGCAACAAAGTCCACCCAAAAGGCATCGTTGGTCGGCGAGCCGCTACCCGTAATACCATCAGCTTTGTACCCATCCGAACATAATGCACCTAGTACTGCAAGACCACCGCCATTTGTATTGACGATATGCCCAATATCATAATTGGCACTACCTATACGGTTATCTGTCACCGTTTGATTCAGGTCGCCATCTTGTGAATCATTGTTAAAAGGGTCGGTGGCTGCATTGGTAAAAATCAACTGATCGTTATCATCGACTAATTGCAATGTGACGCCCAGTTCGACTTCGAATATCTGATTGAGGCGATTAACCATAATCACGATTTCAGCCATTGCATCTGCAACTGTTCCGCCATGATATTGGGTATATTCTGCTGCTGCAGTCATGGCTAGTCGATAGGTGATATGGTCCTGTATAGTATTGGCAGGGCTTGTCTTATGCGCTCGAACAGTCGGTTCAAATACGCGATTCACGTCTAATTTTTTAGGTGGAAGTTTGGTAAAACGTTGTTGCGCCGCTTGTTGTGCCTCAGGTGTTACTTTATAGCTACGGTACTCGTTGTCAGTATCCATGATGGGATCGATAAATATCCGTTCAATCTGATTATTAAGCGGGGCATCAAACATTGCACTGATGCCTTTTGGGGAAAAATTAAATCTACCGGTTAAACTAGGATTATTCGTACTGACACCAGTGAAAGCACGTATTTCTGGAAATTTAGTAGCTAATTTATCGGGCATTACCTGTGCGTCGGTTAAGCGAAATGTGTGCAGCACCCCGTCAGGACCCGGAACTTGCACCTGAGAAAAATTCGCTTGTGATAACTGTTGCGTAAAACGTGTCTGGGCCAATGTAAAACGATGACTACTGATTGACTCTAAGGCCTTATTCGCAGTTTGTGCTTGCCACAAGATTTGATTGTCCTCTTGTGCTTGTGCAGTCATCACTGTCGTGCTAAGTAAGAACATGGCTAAGAGTGCTTTCACATTGAGTTGATTCATTATTTACTCTTCTTTTTATAGTTTATGTTATAGCTTAAGTAATAGCTTAAATATTAGTTTAATGTCATATGAAGTGCTTGCTTATAGGCAGATAACGCCGGTACACAGGCTGTCAAAAATGTTGCGCTAATTGCACCCAATGCAATCCATAGCGTATGTATCGTAAAAATATTACCATCAATAAATATGCCAAAAGCTTCTGCGACCCAAGTATTCGTCACCTGCAAACTGACAAATAATAGTGTCAAACTGAGGAGCGTTGCGACGAGTGTGATCACCAAGGCTTCGGCTTGAATCAACCAAAAAATAACACTGGGCGGAGCACCAACACTGCGCAGTACGGCTAATTCTTGTGTACGTTCGCGCATGGAGGCTAGTAACATAGTCGCAAGGCCAATACATGTGGACAACACAATCAACCAAGCGATACCGAGTAACAATGTTTCTACAAATCCAACGAGTTGCCATAACTCATTCAGCACCACACCAGGGATAATCGACATTAGTGGTTCAGCCTGATATTGATTGACCGCACGTTGCATCAATAAAGTCCCAATTTTAGACTGTAGCCCGATATAAATCGCTGAAATATTATTTGATTGTGGGCTACTGGCAATACGCTTATCTTTATCATGAGCGAGCGTCAAGCCGGCTAACGTGACATGTACAGTTTGATCTATTGGTGTGCCAGTGGGCGCTAATATGCCTGCAACGGTAAAGCTTATATTGTCATGTTCATGAAAGCTGACATGTCCGACACCGTGATGTAAATGTAGGGTATCACCAATAGCATAGTTATGATGGGCGGCAACTTCAGCCCCAATGACGGCATCGGTATCAAACGTAAACGGCTGACCGGCTCTGAATATTAGGGGTTGTTTTTGTCCATATTGAAAATAGGTAAATAAATCAGCTGTCGTTCCCACAACAGGAAAACCATGATGAGAATCGCCTAGTGCGATAGGCACGGCCCATTTGACGTGTTTGTTTGCGGCTAATACATCGAAACTAGTCATGCTAATGGCATTAGCGGGTACGCCGATTTTAAATACAGAATAGAGTAATAAATTAATTGGGCCTGTGCGAGGTCCCACAATTAAATCTGTACCAGATATGGTGCGCGTGAAACTCGCCTTGGCAGCATGACGAGTATGTTCTACTGCAAATAACAAGAATAAACTGATCGTAATTGCAAATAATGTTAATACGACTGATTTCCGTCGATAATGTAGGCTTTTGAGTGCTAATGTAAGGCGCATATTAACGAGCCTCGCTATGTGCAACACGATTGATTTCGTTAAGTGCAATAGTGCGCGTAAAATAACTCGCAAGGCGTAAGTCGTGGCTGACAAATAATAACGTGGTGTGGTGTTTATCGCACATTGCTAATAATGTTTGCATAAAACTATCTGTCGCCGATTCATCTAATGCTGATGTAGGTTCATCGACAATCAATATACTTGGCTTATGGATTAATGCTCGGGCAATCGCAACGCGTTGTTGTTGGCCGATACTCAGAGTATTAGCGGGTTCATCGATTATATGTGCGGGTAATTGTAATTGTGCAAGAAGTTCAGGAATAGTGGCTAGTAATGCCGTTTTATCGCACGAATGAAACTCCGTACTCAATGCGATATTTTCCCGTACACTTAAATAGCCAATCAAATTAAATTGTTGAAATACAATTCCCATGTTGTGTGCCCGAAACCGATCTAATTGACGTGCAGTAAGCTGTGCATAAGATTGCTCTAGCACGGTAATGTGGTCGTCTTTTTGCGGTAGCGTCAATGTGCCACTGATTAAATTCAGTAACGTGCTTTTACCACATCCAGAGGGACCGGCGATAAAGACTCGCTCACCATTGTCAATGACCAGTGAATCAATATCTATTATGGGCGTAGTGGCGTAACTAAATGTGAGTTGCTTAAGTGCAATCGCGCTCAATAGGATTACTCCATTCGCATTTTTATTATTCTTATATCGAATACGTTAACTGATTTTAGTCGAATAATAAAGATTATGCACAGATATCGGCGAATGTTGCTTGGGTTAACTGTTGTAAAGATTGTGGTGCAAGGGCAATTTCTAACCCTCGCTTACCAGCACTAACATGCATGGTCACTAAGGTTTGTGCTTGGTTGGCAATAATTGTGGTCAGGCGAGACTTTTGACCTAAAGGGCTAACGCCACCCATTACATAGCCGGTTTTTTTAGCGACTAATGCCGGGTCGGCCATGCTAGCTTTTTTTGCTTTTGCTGCCTTGGCGACTTGTTTTAACGAGAGTTTTTCGGCAACCGGTATAATCGCCACGACTAGCTGACCATCACAATCGGTCACTAATGTTTTGTATACCGATTGTGGGTCAATATTTAACTTTTGGGCTGCTTCTAAGCCATATGACGCCGCCTGCGGATCATGCGCGTAACTTAGTGTGCTAAATTCAACGTTAGCGCGTTTAGCGGCATTGATCGCAGGCGTCATGACCCCTACCACTCACCAGTATTTGGCATACTTGCCCATGGCTCTTGTAGCTCAAGGTTGTCACCTTCTTGAAGAAGCTCAATTGAGATCCCATCAGGAGAGCGTACAAATGCCATATGGCCATCACGAGGGGGGCGACTGATCAGTACACCGCCATCTTGTAAGCGTTGGCAGGTATCATAGATGTTTTCCACTCGGTATGCTAAATGGCCAAAATTACGACCGCCAGTGTATTCTTCTTGATCCCAGTTATAAGTCAGCTCAACTAACGGAGCTTGGTCGACTTTGGCTCGTTCAACATCATCGGGGGCTGCCAAAAATATCAATGAGAAACGCCCTTTTTCACTGTCATAACGGCGTACATTCACCAATCCTAATAAATCACAATAAAAGTGCAAAGACGCATCGAGATCCTTGACTCGTACCATTGTATGTAAATATCGCATGTCATTATCCTATTATGTATTTAGTCTAATTATTCTAACGTGTATTTAGGGCGATAGTCACCTTTTTGTCGCGCTTGGTTAAATGCATCAACTGAAGGATTGCCAGTGAGTTGTTCTTTGACTTTTTGTTGTTGGTACTTATGCTTTTCTAACATTATTTTGGTCATGGCTTCAAATTCTGCGGATTCGGGTTGCATATTATTACGGGCTTTACCGTTGATTTTTTCCCATGTTCTAAATCCTCCAATCCCTAACACACCAAGAATAATAGGCATAAACAGCTCAGTGTTCATTGATGGTAGCTGGTAAAATTGCGCCACGGTTTGAATTTGTTCACTTGTCGCTTCTTGAAATGCGGCTTCGCCTAATATTTCACTCATATCTAAGCTTAGCATAATAAGCCAAGTGCCTAATGGTCTCAGCAGAGCTTCATACGCTAACCCTAATGCGCCAATCCAAATGATTGCAGGACGAGCGCCGGCGACAAAAATACAGGATGATTGGCTTGTGCCATATTGATCTGTAATTGCATGTGCTGTTCTTTGAGTTCAGCGGTGAGGGTTTGTAGTGCTATACGTTGTTTTTCTATATCGATTTGTCCCATTTCTTCATCACTGGTGACGAGCTCATCGATGCCATTGGAGAGTTTTTCGATTAAATCTCCGATGACTGGAACAGACTGTAATATACCCATGCTTCACTCCTTGTCTTTTTTGTAATGTAATGTAATGGGTGCGTGATTGATTACGATAAATAATATGTTTGGGCTCGGCGTAGCCAGCCATTTAAAAAAATCTGTTGATTAGGCTGCCGTGCGACAATACGATGATAAAATGCGATTCGTTCATCACACAGTGCATTAATTAAGTAGTCGCCCATTTGTTGATATACCTGATCACAAGCGCGGGCGGTAATAGGACCTAATTGCCCATCTTGACTGATATTAACCAGACCACTAAGGTTGAGTACGTGTTGCAATAATTTGATAGCTTGCTTGGGACCATGATTGACAGCCATATCAAAGATTACGGGTTGTATGGCACTGGAGAGTAAATAGACTTTGGGTTGTTGATAATACATGACCCAGTATATTTGCATGGCCTGAGCTTGAGTTAAGGACGTGATCGTGGCGTTTGCTAAGTCAGGGGAGTCTTCGGCTGTTAAGCTTTTAGTGGTGACGCTTAGATTGTCTTGATATGCGTTTAACGTATGTTGGGTAATGCCATATTTAGTCGCCCCGCCACGGTCTTGAGGGTGATCACTAAAGACACCTTCATGGGTTAAGGTGCGCGAAAAAATACGCTCAAACAGCGCCTGCTGGGTGGTTAGACTCACGGATCTACCTGTCAATTAGTCATCATAATGTTTAGTATAGATGATTAATTAAGACTCACAGCGCTCTCTGTGTATTAATTTTGATGTCATTGTTATAACGCTATTCGCCTGCCGCTTCATTAATTGAGACGATGTCAGCACTTTCGGATTCCAGGACTTCATCCGCATCCAAACCGCGGAATAATTTAGCCACACCCTCTTTGTTTTTGGCGAGCACAATCGATAATTCTTCGCAGATACTTTCATCTAGTTCGATACCTTTCGCCGCTATATACACTGCTAAGTTATCAGCGATACTTAACATTTTATCGTATTTGTCAGCTTCTTTTTTGTCGGTAGTCACAAGTTTATCTACCCCTTTATGTTGCACTACATATTGTGTAATTACGGCCACGATTGCGCTCCAGTGTTGCTACTATTTAGTAAGTATACTCAATACTGTATAAATTAACAGTTAATATTTACTTTTTCAAGAATGATCTATACTGTATATATATCCAGTTGGTTGCTGGGTAATGATAAACATTAATGAGTGAGGTACAGGTCATGTTACAAGTGATACCGCTCGCGGCACAAGCAGGCATTGCCGGCTTTGAATCCCCTGCAGCGGAATATAAACAACTTGGGTTGGACTTAGATGAGCTGCTCATTGATCACCCTACGGCCACGTTTATTGGGTTGGCGAAAGGTGATTCGATGACTGGATACGGCATCTTTGATGGTGATTTATTGATTGTTGATCGGGCAGCACATCGTGCGTCATTCGATATTGTCGTGGCGAACTTAAATGGGGTTTTTGTCTGTAAATTATTCGACCGTAAAGCGTTAGTGTTACTCTCGGGCGCGGATGAGCATGTACCTTATGTGCTGAGTGCTGGCGATGTGTTTGATGAAGAAGGGATTGTTATACGATCGATCCGGATGCACCGTAGTTCTAAAATGGTCAGTAAATGTTTGCCTTAGTGGATGCGAATAGTTTTTATGCGTCAGCAGAAAAAGTCTTTGATCCGAGTATTCGACGTAAGCCTGTGGTGGTCTTAACGAATAATGATGGTTGCATTTGTGCTATGTGTGAGCGTGCTAAACAAACAGGCGTAAAGAAGTTCGGGCCATATCATGAGGTGAAAGACCAACTCGCCAAATTTGGCTGTGTGATACGTTCTTCTAATTATGAATTGTATGATGATCTGTCTACGAAAATGATGGATGTCGTGGCACGCTTTGCCCCAGAACAACATGTTTATTCGATTGATGAGTGTTTTTTGCAGTTTAGTGGATTTGTACCTGAAAGCGGTTGGGAAGTCTATGGACAAGATATTCGCCGAGCAGTGTGGCGTGAAGTCCGCTTGCCGGTAGGGGTCGGTATTGCGAGTACGCCAACATTAGCGAAAGCCGCGAGTCATGCAGGTAAGCGTCTACCAGGGTTTCATCGTGGTATTGCGGTGATTGATTCTCCTGTCGTACGTGAACAAATATTACAACAAATGCAGACCCAAGACGTGTGGGGAGTAGGTAAAAAAATCGCACAGCGTTTGGCATTTATGGGCATTAACAATGCGTGGCAACTTGCGTGTGCTTCACCCAAAGCCATGCGTAAACAGTTTTCGGTTGAGATTGAACGCACTGTGCGTGAGCTTAATGGTGAAACGTGTTTAGCGTGGACGGAAACGCGAGCAGCGAAACAACAAATATTTTCGACTCGTGCGTTCGGTGAAAAGGTAACAGACTATACCAGCTTGAGACAATCATTATGTCTACATGCTGAGCATGTTGGTGCGAAAGCTAGACGGCAAAAGAGCGCAGTCAAAGCAATACAGTTTTTTGCGCGCGCCAATCCTTTTCAACCTGATCAGTATTATCATAAATCGTGCATTCATCGTTTTGTCGTGCCGACATCTGATACCACACAGTTAGTATTGGCTGCTACTGAGGCTGCGCAGCAAATATTCAAACTTGGCGTTGTATTTCACAAATCAGGTGCCGGGGCGATAGAGTTAGTACAAAATGAGTTCATCCAAACCGATCTTTTTGATAGTAATCCAGAGCGACCAGAATTAATGGCGTGTATGGATCATATTAATCGTAAATATGGAGCGCATACACTAGGCGTTGCTGCTAAAGGAATACAACCCAAATGGCGCATGCGACGAGCATATTTATCTCCGCAGTATACGACTCAGTGGAAGGATATCCCGACAATAGAATGCAAATAGTTATTAAATCTACAGCAAGTATCGATTATAGTATGTATATTACTTGTAATCGTAAGTGTTGGGTAATGATGGAATGTATAAAAAACGAATAAAAGGCTTTATTTTCGATTTGGATGGCACGTTAGTAACGAGTGATCTTGATTTTGTAAGGCTAAAAAACGAGGTTGGCTGTCCACAAGACCAAGATATTTTAGCGTACATCAGACACATCGATGATCCTGCAACGAAGGCCGCCGCGCAACAATTAGTTGAACAAATGGAACTTGAAGATGCCTTGTCCTGCCAATGGATCCCTGGCGCTGAAGCATTTATTGAACAGTTACGCATGAAAGATGTGCCCATGGCTATTGTCACCCGTAATTGCCGTGTAGCGACATCACTTAAAATTGATAATCATAATATTCCAATAAAATTGGTATTGACACGAGAAGATGCAACGTGCAAACCGGATCCTGAAGCATTACTTTTTATAGCTAAACAATGGGGTTTTGCACCAAGCGAAGTAGCCTATGTGGGTGATTACCTTTATGATATTCAAGCAGCTAATCGTGCGCAAATGCAAGCTTGGTCGTATAAATATCAACTACCACAGCAATCTGAATCCCAAATTGACTTACACTTCAATTGCTTTACACAATTAGATATTGATCAATTAAATATCCAAACGTTATGAATAAATATTGAGTTAAACCTAATCTACGCCACCCAAAATTTGTATCTGTTTAATATCAGTGATCCCTGACAATACTTTTTTGATCCCATCTTGCATTAATGTGCGCATCCCGTCTTGAGATGCTTGTTTAGCCAGTTCAGAGACATTGGAATTATGATAAATCAAACCACGTAACTCTGGAGTCATCCGCAATAATTCATGCACGCCGGTCCTTCCTTTATAACCAATATCTCCACAGTGTTCACAACCGTTAGCTTGGTATAATGTCACTGGCTGTGTAAGCGACAATTCATTAATGACGGCACTCCCATACTGACGTTCAATAAATGCGAGTTCGTCAGCAGATGCTATGTAGGACGTTTTACACTCAGGACACAACGTCCGGATAAGCCGCTGAGCTAAAATGCCGACACAGGCATCAGAAAAATTAACCGGATCTAGCCCTAAATCCAATAATCGTGTAATCGTTTCCGGCGCAGAGTTGGTGTGCAGAGTAGAAAGCACTAAATGGCCTGTCAGTGATGCTTCTATGCCTGCATGTGCCGTTTCTTTGTCACGCATTTCACCTATTAATATAATATCAGGATCAGCACGTAAAAATGCACGTAGGGCGTTTGCAAAGGTAAACCCAATTTTGGGATTCACTTGGACTTGTTGTAATCCTGCTTGAGTTATTTCTACGGGATCTTCAGCAGTCCAAATCTTTTTATCGGGTGTATTTAAGTATCCTAGGATAGCGTGAAGCGTCGTGGTTTTACCAGAACCAGTAGGCCCTACTACTAACATAATACCATGAGGTCGACGGACAATGTTTTTAAGCATTGTCATGTTTTGGTTAGAAAGATTCATTTTATCAATCGGCATGGCACCACCAATTGCCAATATACGCATGACCACCCCTTCACCGGCGACAGTTGGAATCGTCGCAACCCGAACTTCAACTAATTGGCCGGATAACTTAAATGCAAGCTTACCATCTTGGGGAATGCGTTTTTCTGCGATATTCAAATTAGCCATGATCTTAATCCGTGCAATGACGGCATTATGATGGGAGGCAGGCACTTGGTTAATATCGCGACATACACCATCAACACGCATGCGTACTCGAGTTGGTGCTGATTTTTCTGGATCAATATGGATATCGGATGCATTAAGTCGTTTGGCATCATGTAATATCCGTGATACCAAGCGAACGACAGCCGGTGCATCATCAGACATTTCTTCGAAGTGTTCATCGCTATCATCGCTAGTGGTACCAATCTCATCAAGGATTTCGTCCATTTCACCTGGGCCAACACCACTGTCAGATTCACCAAGAAACTGCAATATATGAGTCGCCAACCCAACCGCAATCTCATAAGCATCAATACTCAATGCGCGCTCAATCTCCATAATCAGTGATGCATTATTAGGTTGGGACATTAATATAATGGGTTTGTCATTCGAATCAGCAATAATAACAACGAGATTACGTTTTAAATAAGACACATTTAAGCGATGTTCATTACTGTAAACATGATACTTGTCAGGGTCATATTGGATAAAAGGAACTTGATAATGCATGGATAGTGAACGACCGATATCAGCTGGTGCAATACGGTGCTCACCGATTAGTTTTTGCATAAGTAGCTTAGGATCTGTTTTGACATACTTATCTTCTAGGAGCGTAGTGAGAGATTTTTCACTAATTAATTCTCGATGTACTAATGTATCCAAAGGGCGTAATGTTCCACCTAATTCATACCTAAACTGTTGACCGAGCAACGCGGCTAATTGTAACCCCGCATGTAAATCTGCATCAGTAAAGCCATCGACATGGTTAATAAACTGAATAACGCCAAGTAGCACGTTGGCATGTATGATGGGGATACATAAAATATTACGCGTCGTAAATTGATTTTGTTTATCAAATTTATCAGCAAAGCGTAAGCGAGGATGGATGGCAAACAATGCTTGGGCGTCATAGGGATCATCAATAATGACGGGTTCTTGAGATAAGGCGACATATCCAGCGATAGAGAGCGGGGAAATGGGAACTGCTATTTGCTGAGTCGTTTTTCCTGTTTTAAAGCGCGCTAACAAGTCTTGCTGTTGTTTACGGCGCTGAAAAATACTCACACGTTCAACCGAAAAGTGAGATAATAATACCTGCTGTAATGTCTCAAACGCATCCAAAAGACTCTCATGAGCATTTAAAATAGCCTGAATGTCAGCAATGTTGGCCGCAGTATTCGTTGAGGTATTAATAGATAAACTCCGTAAAATAAAGATATAACTCAGTTATTTAAAAGATAGTCGAAGAATAGCTAAAAAGGTAATCAGGCATCTAAATGATAGTAAAACCGTGCCTAAGGGCAGGAAGCAAAGCCTGTAGTAATTAAACAGAGACAACACTTGCATAAATTCATAATACATGTATAATTTGCGCCGAATTGTCTAAGAAGACAACGTTATTAGTAGTCGATATAACAGGTAAATTAAATTGGTATATCGGCAGCAAACATGCTTAATGCAAGGGCGCATACTAATACTATGAACAGGATCCCGATATGGGATCATCGGTTTACGCACATCTTTTCTACCATTAATAGGGGTCGAGAAGGTGATTTTTTTTGTTCTTTCGATTGGAGCTTAATCGATGCCAAATCAAAGAATTCGCATACGTTTAAAAGCGTTCGACCATAAGTTGATTGATCAATCAACTGCGGAGATCGTGGAAACGGCGAAACGTACAGGCGCACAGGTATCTGGACCTATTCCATTACCAACGCGCAAAGAGCGTTATACAGTTCTTACTTCTCCGCACGTCAATAAAGACGCACGTGATCAGTATGAAATTCGTACACATAAACGTTTAGTAGATATCATTGAACCAACTGATAAAACAGTTGATGCATTAATGAGATTGGACTTGGCTGCCGGTGTTGATGTTCAAATCAGCCTGGGCTAACAAGAGAGGGTTTTAACATGGCGATAGGTCTAGTCGGTCGTAAAGTAGGTATGACTCGCATCTTCACTGAAGATGGTGTGTCAATTCCTGTGACCGTTATTGAAGCGACCCCAAACCGAGTGACTCAGTTACGTACTGAGGAAACAGACGGTTATCGTGCTCTACAAATTACTGCTGGCGATAAAAAAGCTAGCCGTGTAAACAAAGCTGAAGCAGGTCATTTTGCTAAAGCCGGTGTTGAAGCGGGAAGTGGTTTGTGGGAATTCCGTCTTGACGGAAATGAAGGCGAAGGTATTGAAGTAGGCAGTGAAATCACTGTTGAACTTTTCAATGATGTCACTAAAGTCGACGTAGCTGGTACTTCAAAAGGTAAAGGTTTCCAAGGCGCTATCAAGCGTTGGAACTTCAGCTCACAGCGTATGACTCACGGTAACTCATTATCACACCGTGCGCCTGGTTCAATTGGTCAAAACCAATCACCAGGTAAAGTATTTAAAGGTAAGAAGATGGCGGGCCAAATGGGCAACAAACGCGTCACTACTATGTCTTTAGAACTGGTACGTGTTGATGTTGAAAACAACCTTTTATTAATTAAAGGTGCCGTTCCTGGCGCAACTGGCGGTGATGTAATTATCCGTCCAGCTGTTAAAGCGTAACGTGTAGGGAGTAAACTGATGGAATTAACATTAAAAGATGCGAATAGCATCCTTGAAGTATCAGATGCGACCTTCGGGCTTGAATTCAACGAAGCACTTGTTCATCAAGTAGTCGTTGCTTTCGGTGCCGGCGCGCGTCAAGGTACAAAAGCACAAAAGACTCGTGCTGAAGTCCGTGGTGGTGGTAAGAAGCCATGGAATCAAAAAGGTACAGGCCGTGCCCGTGCTGGTACTATCCGAAGCCCAATCTGGGTTGGTGGTGGTCGTGCATTTGCAGCGAAACCTCGTAGCTTTGAACAAAAAGTCAATAAAAAGATGTATCGCGGCGCAATCCGTAGCATCTTGTCAGAATTGATTCGTCAAGATCGTTTAATCGTTGTTGAGAAGTTTGGTGTTGACGCACCTAAGACTAAGGCGCTTTTAGCACAACTTAGTACTTACGACTTAACTGACGTATTAATCGTGACCCCTGAGGTCGATGAGAATTTATTCTTAGCGTCACGTAACTTGTATAAAGTTGACGTACGCGATGTACAGGGTATTGATCCAGTTAGCTTAATTGCATTTGAAAAAGTGTTAATTACTGCAGACGCACTGAAGCAACTTGAGGAGGCATTAGCATGAACGAAGAACGTTTATTAAAAGTGCTTTTAGCACCTCACGTTTCAGAAAAGTCTACAATGGCAGCTGAAGCAAATAATACTGTTGTATTTAAAGTAGTTAAAGACGCGAACAAAGCAGAAATTAAAGCTGCTGTTGAAAAACTTTTCGAAGTTGAAGTAAACAACGTTCGTACTGTGAATTGTAAGGGTAAAACCAAACGTCACGGTCAGTCTTTCGGCAAACGCAGTGACTGGAAAAAAGCATATGTTGTGCTTAAAGAAGGTCAAGACATCGACTTCGTCGGTGCAGGCGAGTAAGAAGGGGATTAGAAATGCCATTATTGAA